>Ga0210407_10000132_pt1:0-90000 | contig 93679 bp, 79 predicted proteins | sample IncBWC27MmetaG_FD_150860 | JGI IMG/M metagenome (GOLD analysis project Ga0210407, IMG submission 150860) | Forest soil microbial communities from Barre Woods Harvard Forest LTER site, Petersham, Massachusetts, United States - Inc-BW-C-27-M | ecosystem: Environmental > Terrestrial > Soil...
ACGTATAACGCTTGTGGCTGTCAAACGCGATATATTCTTCCATGCGCGGCTCCTTTCCTTTCTTCTTTCCCCCAGCGCCAGCCTACGCCGGCGCCTGGAGTCGCGCTTTCATATTTTCATCCTGAGGCTATCCGATAAGGATAGCCGAAGAATCCCAACGTTAAAAGCTTGCACGGAGCATCCGTTGAGGTCCTTCGGGGCGCCTGCCTGCGTTAGGCAGGCAAACGGCGCGCCCCACAGGATGGCAAGCTATTTTGAGGTTTGAAAAACAAATGAATATATGGTTGTGCGAAATGCGGCCTAGTTATATTCTGGCTACGACTCTGTTCACTAACTTGCTATCACGACCCGCCAGCGTCAATTTTCAGCTAGCGGTTCCCTTCCTTTCGCGCTAACTTAATTACGCTGCGTGGGGCAGCACCGGCGGCTCTCTCTAAGCCGTCATTCATGGGCGTCACTTGGGAGCCGGATCCCGAACCGGCAACGTCTCTGTGAACTACTGGCGAACTAGCCCTCTGCCGGTTTCCTCAGAACGAGCAATGAGGATGAATGAGTGCGGGCCTGCTGGCTTTTCTGATTGCTTCGTCAGCATCTCTCCTTCTGACGGTACCCGTCCGGGCGTTGGCCATTCGCGTCGGCATGGTCGATTTGCCTGGACCTCGTAAAGTTCACCTGAAACCCATTCCGCTTCTCGGCGGCCTGGCAATTTACGGCGGCGTGATGATGGCCATTCTGATTGTTTTCGATGGCCCTGCGCGCGCCCAGGTTTTCGGCATCGTCGGCGGCGCCACCCTGGTTACCATTGTCGGTTTCCTCGACGACCGCGGCTGGCTGCATCACCAGATCAAACTTTTTGCCGCCATGCCGCTTGCCGCCGTGATTCTTCTCGTCAGCGGCATTCACGCGCAGGTCTTCAGCCTGGTCGTTCGCGGCAGCCTCGGCTATTGGCTGGACGCCGCCCTCACCATCGTCTGGGTCGTGGGAATCACCGCCTCCTTCAGCATCCTGGATCACATGGATGGGCTCTGCGCCGGTGTCGCGGCTATGGCTTCCGTTTTCTTCGCCATGATTGCTTACCTCAATGGCCAAACCCTGGTGGCCACGCTGGCCGCTTCCATCCTGGGTGCCGCCGCCGGCTTCCTGCGCTGGAATTTCAAACCCGCCAAAATCTTCATGGGCGACGGCGGCGCAATGTTTCTCGGCTTCCTAATGGCCACTCTCGCCCTTAAACTGCGCCTGGACCACTCTTCCTCGCTCGCCACCTGGCTGGCTCCGGTTCTCATCCTCGGCGCCACCATTTTTGACACCACTCTCGTCACCGTCTCTCGCTCTCGCCGGGGTTTGCTCCCTTTTGCCACGCCGGGAAAAGACCATTCCGCGCATCGCCTGGCCAATCTGGGTCTCGGCCAGCGCGGCGCAGTTCTGACGATTTACATGGTGGGCGCGATCAGCGGAGGCGCCGCCATCCTGGTGACTTATCTTTCCAATCGGTCCGCAGCGCTTGTAGGCGTCGCCGTGGTTTTTGCCATGCTCCTCGCCATTGCCTGGCTGGAGCGCGCTCCCTACGAGAAACAAGAACGCAAAGAAAACGCTTAGACTCTTCTCATTGCAATTCTCTCCACGGAACTTTCCTCTCTCGCCCGTGTTTGGTGTGCGCAGGGGTATTCGTTATAATCTTGTTCGCTGTCCGCTTGCCTGCCTGCTCGTGTCCACCTGGCTGGCAACGTGACAGTTCTGGCCTGGTGGCGCGAACGAGCGAGCTCTCCTTTAACTAGGGTTAAGCGATCTGGTGGAAGACGAAAAGTTCAAGTCCCCCGACAAACGGGACACCGAAGATGTAGTTGTCATTGGAAGCTCGGCGGCCGGGCTCTATACAGCCGCGCGCGTTGCCCGTGGCGGCCGCCGCGTCAGCGTGCTGGAATCGAAAGCAACTCCCGATCCCGCGCCGCGCACCCTGATCGTCACCGACTATTTCAAAAATCAAATCAGCGCCGCCGCGCGCTCCAGCATCCTGAATGAAATCCGCCGCTTTGAATTGTTCACCGACGGCCGCTCCGCGCAAGTCACCCTGAAGCAACCTGACCTGATCATTGAGCGCTCGCGCCTGATTCGCGCGCTCACCGACGAAGCTGCCCAGGCCGGCGCAAAAGTCCGCTACGACACGAGGTTTCTGGACCTCTCGCCAAACGCCAAGGGCCTCCACGTCCAGGTGGACCAGGGCGGCAAACGCGAAGAGCTGCACGCCGCCAGCGTCGTCGGCGCGGATGGCGCCGCAAGTCGCGTCGCCCGGGCCGCGGGTTGGCCGCCCGTCGAAACCGTCCCGCTCGTTCAGGCCGTTGTGAAGCTCCCCAAAGATTGCCCGCCGGACACCACGCGTGTCTGGTTCGTGCCAGACGACACGCCTTATTTTTACTGGATGATTCCCGAATCGCCGGAGCGCGCCGCTGTCGGCGTCATCGGCGAGCACGGCCGCGCCACCAAGCTTTTCTTCGACCGCTTCCTGGAAAAGAAGGGCTTCGAGCCGCTGGAATGGCAGGGGGCGCGAATACCCGTCTATAACCGATGGGTGCCCGTGCAACGCACCGTCGGGAACGGCGAAGTTTATCTGGTAGGCGATGCCGCGGCCCAGGTGAAAGTTTCAACCGTCGGCGGAATCGTCACCGGATTTCGCGGCGCGCGCGGCGTGGCCGACGCGATTCTGCGAAAAAGCACCTCCGAACTGCGCACGCTTCGCCGCGAACTGGGCACCCACTGGCTGATCCGCCGGGCCCTGCATCGCTTCAAACAAGCGGATTATTCCGAACTGGTGGACTTGCTCAACGCCTCCACACGCGAATCGCTGGGCGAAATCAATCGCGACGAATCCACCCGGCTCCTCTGGAACGTCATCCGCCGCCAGCCGAAACTCGTTCTCCTCGGCCTTCGCGGACTGCTTCTGGGAAAGAGATGATGGGCACAACTGGCGTCTTTCTTGCTCCCCTGCGCGCGAAGTTCGGCATACTGGAATTGCGCAATCCTGGGCAATCCGCGGTTCAACCGGCCCGCAACTGAAAATGAAAAGGAGATACGCAAGTGCGATTGACGGTAATCGGGTGTGGCTACGTGGGACTGGTAACCGGGGCTTGCCTCGCGGCCGCTGGTCACGAAGTTTTCTGCACGGACATCGACGAGAATCGCATTGACCAGCTGAAAGCGGGCAAAGTGCCGATCTACGAGGAGCACCTCGACGAAGTCCTTCAGCGTGCCGCCAGGGAAAAGAAAATCGTCTACACTTCCGACGCTGGCGAAGCGATTCGCGCCGGTGAAGTCATCTTCATCTGTGTTGGTACTCCGCCCAAGGAATCGGGCGAAGCCGATCTCTCCGCCATCGATCACGTCGCTCGGCAAATCGCCACGGAAGCCCGCAGCCCGAAACTCGTCGTGGAAAAGAGCACCGTCCCGGCGTTGACCGGCGTCCAGTTGCAGAAAGCGCTTGCCGCTTATTCCCCGGATGGCGGCATCAAGTTTCAGGTCGCTTCCAACCCCGAATTCCTGCGCGAAGGCACCGCCGTCGCGGATTTCTTTCACCCGGATCGCATCGTCGTCGGCGTCGAGGACGAAAAAAGCGCTGCAACCCTCCGCGAAATCTATCGGCCCATCCTGGAGAAAAAGTTTCATTGTCCGACCCACGCGGGCAAGTGCCCCGGCGGCGCCGGCGGCGAGCTTCTGGTAACCACCATCAGCAGCGCCGAACTCATTAAGCACGCTTCGAACTCTTTCCTTGCTCTGAAAATAAGTTACGCCAACGTAATCTCCGACCTTTGCGAGCGCATCGGCGCCGACGTCGAGGAAGTCACCCACGCGATGGGCCTCGATCCCCGCATCGGCACGCAATTCCTCAAGGCCGGCCTCGGCTTCGGCGGCTTCTGCTTTCCAAAAGACATTCAGGCCTTCATCCACCTTTCCGCAACCGTAGGAGTTGAGTTCGACATGCTGAAAGCCGCCGAGCGCGTCAACAAGCAGCGCATCGACCGCTTCTTCGAAAAGGTCCACAAGGCTCTATGGGTTATTCGCGGGAAGCGGGTTGCGGTTCTCGGCCTGGCCTTCAAGGCGAATACTGACGACATCCGTTTTGCGCCCGCGCTCGAAGTGATTCGCCGCCTGCTCGAGGAAGGCGCGCAGGTCCACGCCACCGACCCGCAGGCCATCGCCCGAACAAAACACTTCTTTCCGAATGTTTCCTATTTTGATGATCCGTACGAAGCCTTAAAAGGCGCGGACGCCGCGCTGGTTTGCACGGAGTGGCCGCTGTTCCAGAATCTCGACTGGGGAAAAGCCGGCCACCTGATGAGCCGGCGCCTGGTGATCGACGGCAGGAATCTGTACAGCGCAAAAAAAATGCAGTCGCTCGGCTTCGACTACTACTCCTTCGGCCGCTCCTGATCGTTTTGCTTTAACCACAATAATCAAGCGACAACTTGTCATCCTGAGGACATCCGACAAGGATGTCCGAAGGACCTCAACTGAAGCGCCCTGCAAGATCTACGCGTCAAGCAAAAGCCACTACCGCCCCGCCGTCATCTTCGCGTATTGCTCTTTGAAATACTTCAGCGTGTGGCGCAACCCTTCTTCCAGGCTGACTTTCGGCTCCCAACCCAACAACCGCTTCGCTTTCGAAATATCCGGCCGCCGCTGCTTGGGGTCATCCTCGGGCAACGGTTCATAAATAATCCTCGGTGCGTTGGGAAACTCCGCCCGTATGCGTTCTGCAAATTCGAGGATGGTCAGCTCCGTCGGATTCCCGATGTTGGTCGGAAAGCGCTCGTCCGATTGGCTCAACCGGAAAATCCCGTCAATCAAATCTGAAACGTAGCAGAAACTCCGCGTCTGCTTCCCCTCTCCATAAACCGTGATGGGCTGCCCGCTCAGCGCCTGGTACACAAAATTCGGCAGCGCCCGGCCATCGTTCAAACGCATCCGCGGCCCATACGTGTTAAAAATCCGCACGATGTGCGTGTCCGCGTGATGATGCCGATGGTAAGCCATGGTCGTCGCTTCCGCGAACCGCTTCGCTTCGTCGTAAACGCTTCGCGGCCCCACCGGATTCACCCTGCCCCAATACGATTCGCTCTGCGGGGAAACTTCCGGGTCGCCATAGCATTCGCTCGTCGATGCGAGCAGGTACTTCGCCTTTTTCTCCAGCGCCAGGTCCAGCGTGTGCATCGTTGCGATCGAACCCACTTTAAGCGTCTCAATGGGGTATTTCAGGTAGTCCGGAGGGCTGGCCGGCGATGCGAAATGAAATACGTAGCCCACTTCTCCCGTCACACGAAGCGGTTCGCTGACATCTTTTTTCTCGTACCGAAACTTCGAATTTCCACCCAGGTGCGCGATGTTGGCTTCACTGCCGGTAATCAGATTGTCCAGCGCCAGAACCTCCCAGCCCTCTGCCAGCAGCCGGTCGCACAAATGCGACCCAAGAAATCCCGCTCCGCCCGTGACCACCGCTCTCATTCCGCCTCCGTGCCGCTCAAAAAGCGTAAGTTTAGCCTGCTCCGGGAACTTTTGGCCAATCCAATTCTTTCGTTTGCAGCGCCGGATTCCTGCGGATTACCATGAATCCGCACAAGCTGTCGCTTTGCTGCGTATAATCTTCCTATCCAAATGATCTTCGCGACCATTCTGCCCAACGGTGAGGCCCGCAAGCCCCGTGTCTGGCTTTCGATTATCGGCTCGCTTCTCTTTCTCCTTTTACTCGTCTTCTTGAATCTGGGCCGCTGGCTCGACAACGAAGATCCCCCTCAAAAAGCGGCCGCCATCGCTGTCCTCAGCGGCCGAATGCCTTCCCGGGCGCTCGAAGCCGCCCGGCTATACAACCAGGGTTACGCGCCGCAAGTCTGGCTCTCTTATTCCGTCGAGCCCGGTGCCGCGCTCGAAAAATTTTCCGTCCCCTACGCGGGCGAGGAATTCTACGATCGCCTGCTTCTGCTTCATCAAGGCGTTCCGGATAGCGCGATCCACATTCTTACGCCGCCCATCGTAAACACCGCGGATGAAATCCGCACCTTCGGGCAAGCACTCCGCAAGGAAAATCTGCATCGCATCATCATCGTTACTTCCAAATTTCACACCCGGCGCACAGCCGTCCTCTGGAAGCGCCTCTCTGCCAACGCTGGCGAGGCAATCATTCGTGGCTCTTCGGACGACGGAGATGATCCCGCTCACTGGTGGCGAAGCACCGGCGACGCCCTCGATGTGGTGCGCGAAGTTCTGGGCCTGCTGAATGCCTGGGCGGGACTTCCCTTGCAGCCTGCCAAATCCTGACGCTTGGAATTTTCAGAAAAAAAAGAATCGCTTTTTCTTGCGCCGCTCCACATTCGTCGCAACTTCGGGGACATACGGCAGCGGCGCGCCGCCAAATGCCGCTTTAGGATTCTCCACCAGGAGCGCTTCGGCCAACTCCTTGCCGCGCTCTTTGGCGATCGCCTCATACGCAAACCTCAATTTCACCGGCCGCCGCGCCGTGTTGTGGCCATCGCTCGACACAAAATGCACCAGGCCCCGGTTGATCCACGCCCAGGCATCCTCCTGTGCTCCGGCTCCAAACACTCCTGAAAGCGAACCCGCTGTCACCTGCGCGTAGCATCCCAATCGCACCCAGCCCAGCAATCGCTCCGGCTGAGCGCGCAGGATTCCATTTCGTTCCGGATGCGTGATAATCGGCCGCAAACCCATCAAGTGCAATTCATGCAGCGTCTGATCCATGGCCGGTGGAATCGAAAACTCATTGAACTCCACAAGCAGGTAGTCTTTCTGGTTGATGCAAAAAGGCGCGGAGTCTTTCTTCAGCGCCAGCAGATTCTCGGGATTCAGGTGAAAATCGCAGCCTGTCGCTATCGCCAGGCGTCCATCCAGCCGCCCTTGCAATTCATCACGCGCCGCCCGCACCTTCGCAAAATCAAAGGGGTATTCCGTGCTTGCGTGGGGTGTTGCAACCACACAGGTGATACCGTCCCGGATGGCGTCTTCCGCCATCGCTAACGAATCTTCGATTGTCTGGGCTCCGTCGTCGATTCCCGGCAGGATGTGACAGTGTAGATCAACCATGTGTATGTAGTATGCGTCATCCGTGCCATGCAGAAAAGACTTGCCAGACTCCCATCAGAAACATCAACCCGGCGAACACTTCTCCCAACCGGCTGGAGTTCAACCGCCTTGCCATCATTCCTCCCAATATTCCGCCCACAAACACGCCTGGAATTAACAGCGCGCCGGTATGCAAATCCGCATAGCCCGCCTTCCAATAAGCCAGGAATGCCAGAAGTCCGGTCGGCGGGATGAGCGCAATCAAGCTGGTGCCCTGCGCTTTGTGTTGGCTGAACCCAAACAGCAGGCTCAGGAGTGGCACCAGCAACACACCGCCGCCGATTCCAACCATCCCCGCCGCAATTCCGCAGAATCCGGCCGCGCAGAAGATTCCGAGGGGGCGCAACGCGTTTCCCTTGGGCGAACCTGCATCAATTGGATCGGGAGCGATTACCGCACTCGTCTTTCGCCACAGCAACACTGCCGACATCATCAGAAAGCATCCAAAAATCGTTTTCAACGTATTCGACGGCATCGGTACGGCCATTTTTCCGCCGCCATATCCGCCAATCAGGAATCCCAGCGCGCAATAACTCCCCGCACGGAGATCCACCTGCCCGTTTTTCCAATACTCCCGCAGCGCGCCCAATCCGATCGGCGGCAACAGGATGAACAACGAAGTTCCCTGCGCCATGTGCTGGTCGTAGTGGAGCAGGTATACCATCGCCGGCACCAGAACCACTCCGCCGCCGATGCCCAGCAATCCCACCAGAACTCCAACGGTAAGACTCAGCAGAAGAATGAGGACAATTGTCATCGCTTCAAATGGTTGGCAACACCCTAAGATCCGGCGGATTCGTTCAAACAGATTGTGCGCCGCCTATCTTGCCCTCTCTTCACCTCGCTTGGCAATTCTCTCCTCCTCCCTGCACTCACGCCAATTCGTGAAAATCTCGCAACATTTTCTCCTCCCATTCGGGAGATGCCGGGGAAACTGCTATATTAAATGGGCATCCTGGCCCTCTGGCTTCGGGCCGTCACCACCTTTTTAAAGATTAGGAGCTTTTTCCCCCTCATGGCTACGGATAGACGACCCGAATTCTTCAAAGGCGGCCAACTGAAAGTCGCCATCATTGGCTGCGGCTACGTCGGCCTTCCCCTTGCCCTTCGCTTTGCCGAAGCGGGCCACAAGGTCACTGGATTTGACACCGATCCCGAGAAAGTTCGCATGCTGAATGCCGGCAGATCGTACATCGAACACATCCCGCAGACGAAAATCCAGCAGTTCGTGAACAGCCGCCACTTCAATGCCGCCACCGATTTCTCCAAGCTCGCCGAAGTGGATGCCATCATCATTTGCGTCCCCACACCGCTCAATGAATATCGCGAGCCCGATCTCAGCTACGTTGAAAACACCGCGAAATCCATCCAACCGCATCTCGTCCGGGGCCAACTGGTCGTTCTCGAATCCACCACCTATCCCGGCACCACCGAGGAACTCGTCCTGCCGATTCTGGAAAAGAGCGGCTTCCGCTGCCCCATCGCTTCGGGCCCCGAAAACGAAAACATGCCCCTGGATTTCTTCCTCGCGTTTTCACCCGAACGCGAAGATCCCGGCAACAAGCAATATGGTCTGGCTCAGATTCCCAAAGTCGTCGGTGGCGTCAATCCTCCCAGCGGCCGCGCCGCGATCTCTCTTTACGGGCAGGTGGTGTCTCGCGTCGTTCCCGTCAGCTCCACCCGTGCCGCGGAAATGGCCAAGCTGCTCGAGAATATCTTCCGCTGCGTCAACATCGCCCTGGTCAACGAACTGAAGCTCCTCTGCCTGCGCATGGGCGTGGACGTCTGGGAAGTGATCGACGCCGCTTCCACCAAGCCATTCGGTTTCATGCCGTTTTATCCGGGGCCCGGCCTCGGCGGCCACTGCATCCCGGTTGACCCGTTTTATCTTTCCTGGAAAGCGCGCGAGTATGATTTCTCCACGCGTTTCATCGAACTCGCCGGCGAAATCAACACCTCCATGCCGTACCACGTCGTCGATTCCGTCTCCGAAGCGCTGAACATGCACAAGAAAAGCCTCCGCGGCTCCAGGGTGCTCATTCTCGGCGTGGCTTACAAAAAAGATGTGGACGACCTGCGCGAATCCCCGACCCTGAAGATCATGGAAATTCTCAAGAAACGCGGCGCCGATTTCGATTACAACGATCCCTACTTCCCGCAACTCCATAAAATGCGCCACTACGACTACTCGCACATGAAATCCGTGCCCCTGAATGCGGACACGCTCGGCAAGTACGACGCCGTCCTGATCGCCACCGACCATTCCAGTTACGACTATGTTGCCATCGTGGATGCCGCCAAACTCGTGATCGACACGCGCAACGCCACCCGCCGGGTGATTCGTCACCGCGCGAAAATCGTTCTCTGTTAGGACTTCCTGTCCGGGAACACCGAAATCCGGCGCCAGTTGGCTTTTATTGTTGCGGCCCCGACTTGGTCGGGGCCAATCTTTGGAGTGCGGCTTGCCCTGAGCCGGTCGAAGGGAAGCCCAGCTACCGCTTTTATGCATTCCACCCCACCGCCCAATCAATCCGCGCACCCCTATCGCGCCTTCGTCAATTCCACCCGCACCGTCGCCACCGGCAGCACCGCCTCCATCAACACCGGCAGCCGGTCCGCCCCATCCGCAAGATACAGCAAAAAGTGCGCGTCCTTCATCTCCGTGCCGTTATCCATCACGTGAATTTCGATTTTCGTCGTCGTATATTTCCCAGCGACCACGCTGACGCTCTGCGACTTGCCTATCAGCACCGCGCGCACGTCGTACAGCTTGTGCCCGTCAAACACAGGCGAGTTCACTTCCCTCGTCTTGCTCCAATCAACGCTCCGCAGGAACATGAGCATCCCGATCGGATCGCGCGTTCCCGGCAGCACGCGCGCCGCTACCTCATTCGACGGCGCAGGCTCCCTGCTCGACGACGTCAGCCGCTCCACCGTATCCACCTTTTGTCCCCGCTCGTTCAGGTGCATCTCGTACTTCACGCTGGTCAAATTCGAAATCTCGCTGTATGAATCGAACTGGTCGTCCAGCTCGACCACCATCCGGTAGGGATTCTCCGTGTGCGCGAACGCCTGTAGGTGCCACGCATCCTTGCCCGCAACATTCCCGCGTTCGCCCACCTTCACCCGCAAATTCGCCACCGTGCTGTTCAGCTTGGGCACATTGGCTGAAAAGTCCAGCGTCTCCCCGGTCCGCGGCTGGAATCCCACCGCCGCGCCGCTCGCTCCATTAACCCCAGCCGGCGAACTTGCCTCCGGTCTGCCGGCCGCCCTTCCGCCAGCAGGTTCCGACTCGCGTGGAGCGACCACGGTCGTGGCTTCCTCGGGAAAAATCGTCTTCGGCTTGGTCGCTTCGTATCGGTGATACGTCCAGACACCGGCCGCAGCCAGCCCGGCCACAATCAGCAGCCCCACCACGAGTCTCTTGCCCATACTGTTTGCGCGACGCTCCTGATTTTCGGCGTTTCCGTCTGCCGCTCCCATCGTACAATAAGATGAGTTTTGCGGCAGGAGGCGGATCGCATGCGCTACCTGGTTACGGGCGGCGCCGGATTTATCGGCTCAAATACTGTGGACGAACTTGTGCGCCGCGGACACGGCGTCGTCGTCCTCGACGATTTGTCTTCCGGCAAGGAAGACAACCTAGCCGATGTGCGCAGCAAGATCACCTTCATGAAGGGCTCGATCACAGACATCGAGGTTGTGCAAAAGGCGATGGTTCAGGCCGATTACGTCATTCACCTCGCCGCCCGCACTTCCGTTCCGCGCTCCGTCAAGGATCCCGTTGACACCAATCGCATCAATGTCGACGGCACCCTGAATGTGCTCGTCGCCGCCCGCGACAATAAAGTGAAGCGCGTCGTCTTCGCCGCCTCTTCCTCGGCATACGGCGATACTCCCACCCTTCCGAAATCCGAAGACATGCAGCCGGTGCCCATTTCTCCCTACGGCGTTTCCAAATACGTCGGCGAACTCTACGCCCAGACCTTCGGCCGTTGTTACGGCCTCGAAAATGTTTGCCTGCGCTATTTCAATATCTTCGGCCCGCGCCAGGATCCCGACTCTCCCTATTCCGGAGTGCTTTCCCGCTTCTCGACCGCCTTCCTCGACTCCACCCCTCCGGTCGTCTTCGGCGACGGCGAACAAACCCGCGACTTCACCTACGTAGAAAACGCCGTGCAGGCCAACCTTCTCGCCTGCGAAGCCCCCAGCGCCTCTGGGAGAACCTTCAATGTCGGCACGGGTCACGCCGTTTCTCTCAACCAGGTTCTGCGGATGCTTCAGAAAGCCTCGGGCAAAACTCTGGAGATGAAATACGAGCCGTCTCGCGAGGGCGACATTCGCGACTCTCTCGCCGACATCCGCCTCGCAAAAGAATTCCTCGCCTACGAGCCCGTTATCCTTTTCGAAGAAGGCCTCGAACGCACCTACGCCTGGTATCAGGCTCATCACGCCAAGGACGTAGCCAGTTAGCCGCGCCAGTCGCCCGCCATTCCTCCCGCTTCCATCTTTGTTTGCTCCTTCTCTACAATTCCGGCGAACCCCATGCTAGGCTAGCATTTCATTTTCATGGACTTCATGGACTGATTCGCCGCGTGAACCTTTTCCCTTCCATTCCCGCTACGGGACAACTCTTCCGCAACACGCTCCTTCTCGTCTTCACTCTTCTCGCCTACCCAGTTTTCTCCCAGCAGGTCCCGGCACAGCCGCCCCCCGGCAGCATTGCTGAAATTACCGCGAAGGGCGCGCAACGCCGCGTCGGCAGCATGTACATCGCCGACGACGACGTCGACATCACTTATGGCGGCATGCGCCTCCGCGCTGATCACGTCGAATACGACGACGCAACCTCGCAGGTCATTGCCCGCGGCCACATCATCTTTGACTTTGAAACGCAGCATCTCGAAGCCGACGAAGCCAACTACAACGTCTCCACGGGTCGCGGCACATTCAAAAAAGTCCATGGATTCCTGAAGCTCGAGCGCCGCCCCAATCCCCGCCTTCTCGTCTCCCGCAACCCGCTCTACTTTGAAGCGCAAGAAGTCGACCGCCTCTCCGAACAGGTCTACGTCATCAAGCATTCCTGGATCACCATCTGCGATCCGCGGCAGCCCACCTGGCAGTTTTACGCGCCCCGCGCCAAAATCACCGTCCAGCGTCACGTCGCGATGGTCAATTCCAATTTCCGCCTTTTCCGCGTGCCGCTAGTCTGGTTGCCCTACGCAACCGCACCGGCCGGCGAGCACATTCGCGAATCCGGATTCCTCCTGCCGCTCATCGGCAACAGCAACCAGAAGGGCTTCGTGTTTGGCGATGCCTTTTACTGGGCGCCGCGCACCTGGTTCGATACCACCCTCGGCTTCGACTACTTCAGCCGCCGCGGCACCGCGCAGCGCGCCGAGGTTCGCGCCCGCCCTTTCGAGAACACCTCCATTCGCTACGACTATTTCGGCGTGATTGACCGCGGCATTCCGCAAGCCAGTGGCCCGCCGATCAAACAGGGCGGCCACCAGCAAACCCTGGAAGTGCAGTCTCTCTGGCATCACGGCTGGCGTTTCGTTGCTGACGTCAACCAACTCTCTTCACTGACCTTTCGCCTCGCCTTTTCCGACAACTACGGCGACTCCATCAATTCGGAAATCCGCAGCTCCGTCTTCCTGACCAACAATTTTCACGGCTTCAGCTTCAACGTGGCCAGCCTCAGCGATCGCAGCTATCTGGAACTCAGCCCGCCCAACAGCGTCTATCTCCGCAGCGAACCGGAAGCGCGGTTCGCCTCCGTCGAGCAGGCTCCCTTTCAAAAGTTACCAATCTATTTCTCCTTCGACTCCTTTGCCGGCGCGGTTCATCGCGATGACCAGTTCCTCGACACTCCCGAATTTGTCGCCCGCACGGAATTTGCGCCCAAAGTCACCATCCCCTTCCATTTCCGCGACCTCTTCGGCCTCACCGCCTCCGCTGCCTTTCGCACCACCTATTACGGCGATTCCCTCAATTCTCATTCCATCCTCACGGGCAATTCCATCACCCGCAATACCGGCGAATTCGCTCTGGAGTTTCGCCCCGCCACGCTCGAACGCTTCTTCGACCGCCCGCTCACTCATCACCGGTACAAGCACACCATCGAACCACTAGCGACCTATCGCTACGTCACCGGGGTCCACAACTTTTCCGATTTCGTCCGTTTCGACAGCAACGCCACCCTAACCGATACCAACGAGATCGAGTACGGCATCGTCCAGCATCTCTACGTCAAATCCGGTGACGCCCAGCCGGTTGATTTCCTCTCATGGCGCCTCGTGCAAAAACATTATTTCGATCCCACCTTCGGCGGAGCGCTCGTTCCCGGCCAGCGCAATGTTTTCGAAGCGCTTGATTCCATCACCGCATTCGCTTTCGCCTCCACTCCGCGCAACTGGTCTCCTGTCGTCAGCGACCTCAAACTCACTCCCGGCGGCCGCTACGATGCCGAGCAAATCCTCGAATACGATACGCAACTCCACAAGCTCACCACCATTGGCACGCTGCTCAAACTCAAGCCCTACCGCGAATACTTTTTCACCATCGCGCACTTCCGACTCCAGGGTGATCCCGTCGTCCAGCCGCTGACCCAGCAGATTCGCGCCATGCTGGGTTATGGCAGTTTCACCGGCAAGGGCTTGAACGCATCCACCGGCCTCAGCTACGACATCAACGCCGGCACCTTGCAAAGCCAGTTCGTCCAGCTCGGATACAATGGCGGATGTTGCGGGCTTGCCGTTGAATACCGCCGCATCAATCTCGGCACCGTGCGCAATGAAAATCAGTTTCGCGTCTCCTTGATCCTGGCAAATCTCGGCTCCTTCGGAAATCTTCGCCGTCAGGAACGGATTTACTGATGCGCCTAGACGCGGCTCTCGCCTTCGCCTCCATTTCCGAAATCGGAAAACTCTACCGCCGCCGGAAACTTTCTCCTGTCGAGCTCACCGAATTCCTACTCGACCGCATCGCTCGCCTGAATCCTCGCCTCAACGCATATCTCACGCTAAATTCTGAAATCGCGCTCAAAGACGCGGCCGCCGCCGAAACCGCCCTCTGCAGCAAGTCCCGCCGCAAATCCAGCCGCGACCTCGGCCCGCTCCACGGCATCCCCATGTCTCTCAAAGACAATCTCTACACCGCCGGCCTTCGCACCACCGGCGGCTCAAGCATTCTTCGCGATTTTCTTCCTCTTCAAGACGCCGCCGTCGTCATTTCCCTGAAAAATTCCGGCGCCATCCTCATCGGCAAAACCAACCTTCACGAATTCGCTTACGGCGTCACCAGCAACAATCCGCACTTCGGCCCCGTCCGCAATCCCTGGGACCTCGACCGCATCCCCGGCGGTTCCAGCGGCGGCTCGGCGGCCGCGCTCGCCGCGGGCCTCTGCTACGGCAGCATTGGCACCGACACGGGCGGCTCCATCCGCATTCCTGCCTCGCTCTGCGGCGTCGTGGGACTCAAGCCCGGCCTCGGCCGTATCAGCGCCGAAGGCGCGATTCCCCTCTCCACCACGCTCGATTTCGTCGGACCCATGGCACGCACAGTCGCTGACGTCGCCTTACTCTTTGAAGCCATCGCCACTCCAGAAAATAACAAACGCCGTTCACGCGCCCCGCGCCCCTTTTTTCCTCGAGGACGCCATCCGCGTATCGGCATTCCAAAACACTTCTTCCTCGATATCGTCAGCCCGGAAATTCAGCAGGCTTTCGAATCGTCGCTGGTCGCTCTGAAAAAGTTGGGAGCAAAACTGAAGGAAGTATCCCTGCCTTATTTGAAAGAAACCGAGCACGCCGGAAATCAGATCGCCTGGGCCGAAGCCACTCACTATCACCAGCAAGCCGGCTGGTACCCCCTTCACGCGGCCGATTACGGAGAAGACGTCCGCTCGCGCCTCGAAATGGGCGAAAAAGTCTCCGCGCTCGAATATCTCCGCGCTCTCGATCTACGCGAAAAATTCATCGCCGGTTTCCACCTCGCCCTTCTCGAAAACGAAGTGGATGGTCTCGTTACGCCAACGACGCCGATCGCTGCTCCACTCATCGGCGAGGAAAACATTTCCTTCGCGGGCAAGGATCACTCCACGCGCGCCCTGCTCCTGCGCCTCGATCGCCCCGCCAACCTTGGCGGCATTCCCGCCATTTCCGTTCCCTGCGGACTCACGCCCTCCGGCCTTCCCGCCGGCCTGCAATTCCTCGCCGGCGTCAACGGCGAAGCCCTGCTCCTCGATCTCGCCTCCCGCTTCGAACAAGCCCATCCCCTAAACGCCCACCCCGACCTAAGCGTTCTCGAATAATCGCGTAGCGGCCACCTTCCCAGGCGGGCGCAGTTTCGCATCCGCGCTCAGACCGTGGCTCCCAAACGAATCTGTCCGGCGCTGTCCGTCGTCACGGCATTCTTCCGTTTCATCACCCAATTCCCAATCACATACCCCAGCGTTCCCGTAACAATTCCCCCAAAAATATCCGCGATGTAGTGATACCTTCCCCAAATCGTGGACACGCACATCAGAAACACCAGCGGCGCCATCACCCAGAACAACCACCGCCGGAACCTCCACGCTCCCCAAAGCACCGCAATCGATCCCGCCACGTGCTCCGACGGAAAAGCCGCACCCCGCACGCGCCCATAATGCTCAATAAAATTGATCGTCGCCGTGACCGGTCCGCCGTCGAGCGGCGCCTTCCACGCTCCCGCCATCGCAAACCACGGGCTCTCAATCGGAAAAACCATCGCGATGATGTACCCGATCGAGTAGCCCACCATCGAGTACGTCATCACCGACCAATACGCCTTCCACTCCCGCCGGTAGTACAAAATTCCGCCCAGCACCACCAGGTACACAAAATACGTCAGGTACGCCAGCTGCATGAACTCATTCCGCCCTGGCGTGACAAACTGCTCCAGCCAGATCGAAGGGTGCACGCCCGTCATCCAGTGATCGAACGCAATCAGCTTCGCGTCCTGCCACTTCGGCGTAACCAGCGTCATCAACTGCGCCAGCTCTTCAAAACAAAACAGAAAAAACAAATGCGGATACCAGTGCCGCCAGAAATGCCACCAATACCCCGCAAACGATTTCCCCTCCACTCGCTCGCGCTCCGCCGACTGCGCCTGTATCAGGCAAAGCAACAGCACCACGCAAACCACAACTGCCCGCAGGCCAAGCAGCCGCAACGGATGCGGCAAATGCTCCGCAAACAGCGCAATCAACACGCTCGATACGCCAAAATACGCGAACGCCGCCCGCTCAAACGCGCCGCACGCCGCCCAAGCCGCCGCCGCTTCTCTCCGCAGCCAACCGGGCGCCCGCGTCTCTATTCCCTGCGTCGCACTCAAAAAAGCCGCCTCTCCCTGATACGCATCCGTAACCGCCAACGCCGGCGCGGCAACCTGCGTTTCAACCGCCTGTATCTTCTCACCGTTCATGGATGTGTTCCGATCGTTTGGAGTTTTACTTTATCCTTGAGCGCGTTTTCCGAAGCAAACTTTCTCTCCTGGTGCCAGTGCCAGATCGCCCAATCGCGCAAATTCGCCGTGTCCGCCAGTTCTCTTCCCGGATTCACGGCGTGCGCACGCCCCACCGCATCCAGCATTGGCCGGTCCAGCAGCGCGTTCCCGTACGCGTGCGACTCCCGCAAATTCATCTGCATCGCCCGCGCCACAACCTCCATCGCTCTCCTCTTTGCTTCTCCATAATTCGCTTCGCCCAGCACTCGCCCTGTAAAAATGCCGCCTCGCTCCTCCAGCCGCGTCGCGCTAACCAGCACATCGCGCTCCAGCCCACGCGCCTCCAGTTCGCACTCCAGCGCCATCGCCACCATCCTCGCCAGCGGCTTCACCATCCCGCTCACCAGCACAATCTCGTGCCCGCGCCGCGCGTGCCATTCCACCCGTGCGACTCCCTCTTCGAAAAACGCAATCGGTTCGACAGCCTCCAGAATCTGCTCCACCCGCAATCCGCACAGGTAACTCTTGTTCCCCTGCGCAATCGCGGTCAGCCCCAGCGGCAGCAAACGCGCCGCCTCCATTCCCCATCGCGCGTAATTCATCCACGGAATCGCGCCCCTTCGCCTCAATTCCCGAAACAATCTCCGCTCGAGCGAAGGCTCCGGCACCAGCGTCCCGTCAATATCGAAAAACGCCCCAACGCGCCGCTCTTGTTCCCCTGCGCCGCTCATCCCGCATCTCCCCGCGCTTCTTCCCCCGCATTACCCGCCGCCAGATTGCTCGCCAGAAATCTCCAGCCCTCCACCAGCACCGGCAGCCCCCGCACCACGCAGAAAGCTCCCGTCATCCACGCCAGCGTTTGCGCGCCCGCGCGAATCGCCGCGTGCATGTCCAGGCTTACCGGACCCAGAAGCGCCACCGGCCCCCGCGTCAACGCTAACTCCAATCCCAGATAACAAAAGCACGCGCACTTCATCGCCGCATACAATCCCCTGCTCCATCGCGACGCCACCAACGCCTTCGCCCAACTGCTTTGCAACATCGCGTTCGCGCCCCATCCCGAATATCCGGCCTTCATCGCCAGCCCGCGCAGAAAATCCGTCGCCGCTCCCCGCGCAAAAAACAGCATCGGCAGCCACACCGACACCATCCCCACCACCGCGAAGTACGTAAAAAACATGTTCTCGATCATCCGGTCGCCCAGAATGTCCAATTGCGCTCCCACAGGTGTCGCCATTTTTTTCCTGCGCGCAATGTGCCCGTCCAACGCGTCCAGCGCAATCGCCGCCACTGTCAGCACCACGCCCAGCAGGTTCATCCAGGCCCCGTGCCCAAACGCACTCACTGCCAGAAATCCAACCGCCACTCGCAACAACGTCACCTTGTTCGGCGTCCAAACCATGCGCACCTGCCGGGATAAATCTTCGCAATCTCTTTAAAGCAATGGCCTGCCCATTCGGCACCCACGCAACCTCCTCTTTTTCAACAACCTGCAAAGTGACCGCCGACCACCTCCAACGCCCTCCGCCAGCCAAATCCGCCAGTTGTCTCTGTAACCTGTCTACGCCTCCCTTACTCCAATAGCCGCGTCTAACTCATCTGTATGCAGACACCTCTCAGACATCCCGCTCTTCCTTTTGTGCGAGAATAGAGAGAAGGGGACCCTGCTTCATCGTCCCCTGCGCGCAAACTTTCGAATGGCACTTACGCGAGCCTCTCAACCATGACCGACGTCTCACTCGCAGGAGCCTTTCTCGCCGGGCTCATCTCCTTTCTCTCCCCGTGCGTGCTTCCCCTCGTCCCCGGCTATATCTCCATGCTCTCCGGCATCGGCGTCGAGCAGCTTCGCCAGGGCGAGCAGCCGAAGTCCGGCCTCTTCTCCTCCGCCCTTTCCTTCGTCATGGGATTTTCCGTCGTGTTCATCGGCTTCGGCGCGTCCGCCAGCGCCGTCGGCGGCTTCCTCCGCCAGAATCGTGCCCTGCTCGCGCCCGTCGCCGGCGCGCTCATCATTCTCTTCGGACTTCACCTGCTCGGCGGCCTCTTGCGCATGAATCTTCGCGCCGGCGTGATCCTCGGCGCCGTGCTCGTGGCTCTCGGCGTCGCCTCGCTCCTGCACCACGGCCCGCTCTTCGCCGGACTCGGCGCCAGCCACTTTTTTTCTCTCTCCATCATCGGCTTCCTCGGCCCGCAGTTCGCCCGCTGGCTCAACCGCGACGTCCATCTCCGCAGCCAGGACACCAAGCCCGGCATCTTCAGCGGCTTTCTTCTCGGTTTCGCCTTCGCCTTCGGCTGGACGCCCTGCATCGGGCCGATTCTCGCCACCGTCCTCACCCTCGCCGCCGCCAGCGAAACTGTTTCCCGCGGCGTTCTCCTCCTCGCCGTCTATTCTGCCGGACTCGCCGTTCCGTTCCTCCTCACCGCCGTCGGCCTCGGCGCGTTCCTCCGCTTCTACAAAAATTTCCGGAAATACCTGCACGCCGTGGAACTCTTCAGCGGCGTGCTGCTTCTTTTCGTCGGGGGCCTCGTCTTCTTCAACAAGCTGACCTGGCTCTCGGGTAAACTAACCTTCTTAAACCGTTTTTCGATGTAATTGGATGGAATAACTCGTCATGAAAAAAGTCGCAATCATCGTTCTCACCGTAGTCGTCCTGATCGGCGTCACCATCTATGCGGACAAAGCCACGCGCGTTTCCGGCTCCGGTGCTGTCCGCATGGATTCCCACGTAGCCGGAAAACCCGAGCCCGATCTCAAGCTGAAAACCGTCGACGGCAAAGACGTCTCCCTCGCCGACTACAAGGGCAAAGTTGTCTTCGTCAATTTCTGGGCTACCTGGTGCGACCCCTGCCGCGTGGAAATTCCCTGGCTCATCGCCATGCAGAATAAATACGGCCCGAAAGGTTTCACCGTAGTTGGCATCGCAATGGATGAAGAAGGCAAGTCCGCCGTTGCGCCGTTCCTCGACAAGGAACGCTTCGACGTCAACGGCCAGCAACTCCCGATGAACTACCCGATTCTTCTCGGCACCGATGAAGCCGCCGACAAATTCGGCGGCATCCTCGGCTATCCCAGCAGCTTTCTCATTTCCCGCGACGGCAAAATCGTCACCAAATTCCAGGGCCTCAAGAGTGAAGACGAACTCAACAAGGCCATCGAATCCCAGCTCTAAGAAAGCACCCCCATGCTCTCCGAACACGACTTCCAAAAAAAGGCCGACCTCGCCTTCGAAGACTTGAAAAAGCGCCTCCTGAACCTCGGCGATGAGCACGGCTTCGACGTCGAAGGCGAAAGCGGCAAACTCGAAGTCATCTTCGAAGAGCCGGAACCCGCCAAATTTGTAATTTCGCCGAATACACCGATCCGCGAAATCTGGATCTCCGCTCTCTCCACCAGCTTCAAGCTCGGCTGGTCCGAAACGCGCAAGTCCTTCGTCCTCGAAAAAACCGGCGAAGACCTTCGCGCGGTCATGAGCCGCGTCGTTTCCCAGCAGCTCGGCGCGCAGGTGACGGTGTGAACAGCCTCATCTCTAGATTTGCGGCCACGCTCCTCGCCGCCGCGCTACTTCTCTCTTCCTCCGTCGGCTCGCAAACTCCTTCTGGCAAAGACGTTGTCGCTCCCGAGGCCTACGCCTCTCACGATCCCGTTGCGCGCGGCATGTCGTTACAGGTTGCCGTCGTCCTCAAAATTCGCCCCGGCTTCCACGTCAACGCCCGCGAAGTCACCGAAGATTACCTGATCCCCACCGACCTTCGCGCCGAAGTACCCGCCGGCTTCAAACTCGGCGCAGTCGCCTATCCAAAGGGCACGCTTCAAACCTTCACCTTCTCGAAAAACAAAAAGCTCAACGTCTACTCTGGCAACGTCACCATCCTCCTGCCGCTAACCGTTCTCCCCACCGCCCCCCTCGGCCCCCAACACATCCCGCTGAAACTCCGTTACCAGGCCTGCAGCACCGAAATCTGCCTCCCCCCCGTAACCAAAGAAGTCGACGCCACCCTCAACATAGTCGCCGCCCCCTCCGCCGCCAAACCCGCCAACCCCGAAATCTTCTCCCCGAAATAAAAAGCCCAGCGCATCCAATCCCGAGTATGCTGAAGCCGCTGGAAAAGAAATCAGACCAAACTAATGTGTCTCTTCAGTCTTTTGACTTGCCTGGTAAACGACTTATCAGGAGTTGACCAGTATTTGACTGTCAGATTCGACTGGCACCGGTGGGGTGAAAGTGCTTCGACCTGATCAAAAACGGAGAGTCTGTCCTCTGCGTTTCCCCTTTGTTTTCAAGCGCGGCCCATTCAGCCTAGCCATGCCAAGTTGGCAAGAAAGTTGCTCAAATTCACAACTGGTCATGAGAAACCAAAAGAGTCTCCTCGCACTTTTCATATTGCTAAGCACTGGTCTATCGGCGCAGCAACTGCCCGCTCCCTCAAAGGAAGCCCCTAACAGGCCATTGATAGGTGAACGCGACAGAGCGAATGAAGACAGAATTGCAAAGCTATTTGAGAGTATCCGAACGGATGCCAAACTTCCACGACTGGGAAGAATTAAACACCGCGAAAGGCTTGAGCAGGAGCTTTGTACGTTTGTTCAGACGAACACATTACCAGTACACATGCCTGGAATTTACACGACGGTACAGCCAGATTTGATTTCGCCTGAATTGAGGAAAGCTGCATTATTCAACAGCCTAGACGCAAACAAAAACCCCAACTACGATAGATACTCCGTTGCCGTGTGGCGGACGACGGACGCTAAGTCAGGGGAACCCACCTATTGGGTGGCAATAGCAATCCTTCCGAGCGCAGCATCGGAGTTCTTTTGGACTTACTTTACGGACGACGTTTTTTACCGGAATGATTGGAAAGATCATATTGCGCCACAGTGTCGTGGCAAGTGATGGGGGCCTCAGACCAGATTGAAACCTCACGTCCTGATTAACGCAGTTTTTGCCGGACATCTCTCTTCAATAGACCGACCATGTACCGGGCGTGGCAACTTCAACCAAATGGCGGTCCGGGTCTCGAAAGTAAAGGCTCCAGCCTCCCAATTCCCACGTCCGCTTCTCTTCCAATGCAATTCCTCTTGTTTGGAGCCACGATTCCCAGTTGGCCAATTCGGCAAGCGGGATGGCGAATGCAACGTGTAATTCGCCCTCCCCGTCATGAGGCGTTTGAGTCGCTCGCGAAGCTCCCTTCTTAAACAGCAGCAGCACCTGATGTGTCCCTGCTTGCATCGCGCAACCACGCTCCCCGAATTCGCTGATGACGCGGAACCCAAAGGTCTCTTCGTAGAAGCGAACCGCGCGAGGCAGATCGCTCACGTACAATGAGGATTCAAGAATGCCATCGGTCTTCGGACGCATCCATCCCTCCTAGCCGAGTATTTGGCTTTAACCTAAGCGTTGTAGTAACTGATTATTCTAGCGGGTCCACGTCTGGCGGAATAATACATTCTGTACTAGCGCCACTGTTTAACATGGCAAAGTGATGGTTTCTGCTGTCTGGCGCAGCGGTTCCTGCCATTGCGGGCACAGTAGCTAGGGCGCTGCCTTTGGCGTAGAATCTATTCCTCCCAAAACTGCCGCCTGTCCGGAGGTGTCGGATGGGGCTGACCCCTGCCAGAAAAATTCGAACGACTTGCCACAATTGTTTGAAACTGCGGTTTCGTGTCGCATTGCTGTTGGTAGTCGCACTCACCGGCTGCAACAGTTGCGTTACATTCACGTCTAACCCGCCTACCGGCACGCTCGGCATTGTGGCGAGTGATCCAAGACCTGTCTGCACGCTCCCCAAGATGAACGCTGCCGTCCGCCTCCAACTGGCCACGGAGCCGGCCTGCAGCTTTTGCAGTGGATCTGGTCAGGTCCAGCACATCTTCATCAGCATTCGGGGCATCGAACTCAATCCGAGCGCGGCCGCGCGCGATGATTCGCCGGATTGGCAGGAATTATTGCTCCCGGAGCTCGAACAGAAACCACTCCAAATCGATCTCTTGGAAAGTAATGCCGTTCAGGGCATTCGGGAACCGTTCGTAAAAACCGCGCCATTTCCCGCCGGGATCTATCGTCAGTTGCGCCTGCGTCTCGCCCCAGATCAGGCAGCGACGGATGATCGACTTCCGGAGAAGAACCCGTGTGGTAGCGGGAAATTCAATTGCGTTGTCATGGCCGACGGCAACATTCAACCGCTTCGCCCCAATGAAGATTCACCGGAACTCCGCATCACGTCGAACACAATGGAGGGCGCTTCTCTGCTCTTCCCTCCTGACACCGACACGGATCTGCTCATCGAATTGAATCTCGTGTGGGAATGGTCTTCATCGGCCGACACAGTCATTCGTCTTGCACCCGTGCTAACTGGTAGCGCGAAGGTCCGCCGCTTCAAGTTGGATGAGTTGGGCACCCCGGAAGACGGAGTCGTTAACGATTCGCGTTCAAGGTAGGCACGCGATCGAATTGCCAGGGTGCCCGTGGTGAAAATGCTGGTGGGATTGAATCTCAGCGAGAGTCAATTCAGTTCTTCCCGCCCGCGGCGGCCGCCTGTTCAACGAGCTTTAACGCTTTGCTCGCGTCCGCGACCCCGAGGATCAGGAACGATGCGTTGGCGCCCGGTTCAGCTCCCGAGTAGCCATAGTCGATGTTGATTTCCTGCTCGCCGAGCCGCGACGCGACACGAGCGAGTTCCCCAGGTCGGTTAGCCAGCATCACCTTCGCCACTTCGGTCTCCCTGTAATCAGCGCGCTGCCGATCCAGCGTCGCCCTGGTCTTGTCCGGATTGTCCACTACGAGACGCACGGAGCCCTTGCCTTTCTCGTGAGCGAACTGTTGATACGCGAGAATGTTGACGTCTTGCTCGGCTAAAGCTTGGCAGAGCTTGCCAAGTGTTCCGGGCCGGTCTTCTAGGCGGATGGTGAACTCCTTAATGATGGGCATTTTGGGATCCTCCTTCTGGTACGCCTCGGGAATGGGCTGGGAAGGTCCTGCGAGGAGTAAAGATGTAGGAATCCTACGCCGCCGTGTATTTGACCGCAAGGCCCGGCCTGTTTCCCCAAATGCAGTTTCCGATTACGCGCCTACTCGTCCGTGAGGACAATCTCCTCGAGAGCCCTGAGGCAATCGGCAGGGGTATACTGCCCGCAAGAGGAGGGATCATGTTGCAACAAATGAATCAAACAGAAGCCCGGGACCTCGAGCGGTCGTGTCAGGCAGTTTCGCCCATGGATGAGCCCTGCGACTCCACCGCAACTTTCCATTGCGGTCTCTGCGGGCGGTGGTTCTGCCCTGCTCATGCCCAGGATGAGAGCTGGCACACTTGCGTTCTTGAGCCGGCCGACGAAGGGGGCGAGGCCTAGCCGTCTTCAACCGCAACTAATTTAGAATCTTGGGAAAGTTTTGGCAAAGAACTCTAACGCTCAATGATTGTGCCATTTCCTAATGACATGGCGGATTACCGTCCATGAAAATGCACGAGGAATTCCGCTTTCTGGTTGTTTGGATCGCCATCGCACAGACAGGGCGTGAATGTCCATTGCCGAACCAGAGCTAACGCCTCAGTTCCCAAATCAGGATCTTCCGCGCTCTGCACAACGGCTTCATGCACTCTTCCATCGGTCGCGATGATTCCTCGGATGACGACGTCGACATTTCTACCGCCATGCCCTTCCTTCGGTTGCGGCATGGATATTCCGGTCGCACGCCGCACAGTTTTGCAAAAATCACGGATCTCGGCCGAGGGTGGCGCTGCAAGCACGTTTTCACTCACTTCCGTAAGCTCCGTCACTATTTGCGAAATTTCCATCTTCCGAACGCCGGCAAAGCTGTAGGTGATCTTGGCCGGTAATAGCTCACCCGCGAAAGCAAAGAACTCGCTGTTTTCGATGAGTTCGTTTCCGGCCTTTTGCGAAATCAATGTCCCATTGCTCGGATCTACGCAAATCTCATTGTTGTCGATCTTCTGGCCTCGAATCGTATCGAATTCAACGCATCGAATCTTTTTGCCGCCTGAAGCTTTATCCACGATCGAGTGGATCACATCTTCGTCATCAAAATGGGACAGGATGATGGGGGCCAGGCGGAAGACGGTTTCTATTTCGGGAGGAGCCAGTTCACTGGTCCTCACCGTCGCCAGGTGTTCCCCGCTCCAGATATCCAGGGAGTGATACTCGCCGAAGAAGGACTCGTCACGCCTCCCCGTGCCCTGCACAACCACTCGCGTGAATGTTCCTTCTCGCGGCCCGGAGCCGGTGTCAAAGACACGAAAGGCGTCTACGCGCTCCAGATTTGGCAATTTGGGTGACATGCTGACAGCGCTGGCGTGTTCCAACAATTGAATCGCTTCGCGGCGAACTTCCTGGTCTTGGGCGAATGCTGGAATGGCGGCAGTAAGAACGAGTGGAAGGACCTTCAAGACTAAGTTCATGGTCACTCCGCAAACTAGTCGAGGAATGCCTTAAGCCAGGATTCCTTCGTGACTTCCGGCAGGCCTACAACATAGGCTTGATTGCCTCTAAATGCAATAACCCGCCGGAAACTATCAACGTCCGAAATTGCAGTTATCGGATTACTGCCGCCTGCCGATCAGCTGGGCAAACATTGGGGGAAAAGCGCAGCATCTCAAAGCGGACGCCGAGGATGAGACTGGCCCACTTGCGTTCTTGAGCCGGGCGACGAAGGTGGCGGAGCGTAGTTCTCGCCGCCCGCAAGAAGCCAAACCAATTATTCAGTGGAACTCACCAACTGCAAACTGAACGTGTCGGGCAACTCGACTTCCCAGCAGTAAGCAGAACTCAAGTCCAGTTTTTTAAAAAACCGAATGGGTGGCCACACTTGATTTGTGGAAAGCTGAGCGGGATGAACCTATAATCGCGCCATTCCCGTGGTTTCCACGCGATATCCCTGGCGCATCGTGGCCATCGCGGCCATCAGCCTCATAGGAAATGTTTATCTGGGCTACTACATGCTCTTCGGCCTGGCATCCGATGGCGTAGCTCTCGGCGAGCAATCTGGGCGAGTTGTGGTGACCGACGTTGGCGAACAAACCGCCGGGGCCCGCGCCGGCCTTCAGGCAGGCGACCAAATCTTAAGCCTAAACGGACAGCGAATTGGGACGGTGGTGGACTGGTGGGCGCAACGCATGAATTTCCAGGCCGGCCAGCCAACGGCGATTCGCGTGCACCGAGGCGCGAACACCCTCGACTTGACGATGGTGATTCACGGAAGAATCTGGGACGAATGGAATAATACGGTTCGCGCTTCAAACGTCATTTTTCTGGCCTACAAATTCATCACGCTGGCGATCGGATTGTTCGTGGTGTTCAACCGGCCGCGTGATTTTGTGTCCAGGCTGGGAGGCTGGGTGTTGGTAGTGATGGCAACGGTGTTTGAAGCGTTCCAGTGGGGGCTTTCGGCGGCGACACGGGCTTTGCCATTGATAGTGGCCGTGCCGGTGATGCTGGTGTATGTCAGCGCGGCATTTCGCACCCCGTTGCTGGCGGCGTTCTTCTGCTTGTACCCTAAGCGGTTGTTTGTGAACCGATGGTTGTGGGCAGGCTTTTGCGCCGGGCCGATCGTGGCGACAGTGTACGCGCTTTATCTTTTTGGCAGGACGGTGTACGACCCGGAGCATTTGACGGCCCTCACGCCGCCGTGGGTGCTGGTTGTGTTCGGCGTGCAGAGCCTGGTGTATCTGGCGGCAGTGCTAGTGGCGTTGCCGGTGAGCTACTGGAAACTGGAAACGGTGACGGACCGGCGGCGCTTCCGGGTGCTGGTGTTTGGAGCGCTGGTGGCGATGGTCTTTTATCTGCCGCGAGTGATCGGCACATCGCTGATCCATCTCAGCCCGGGGTTCTATCAATTCTTCGATTCGCCGTACGTGTATATGGCGTGCACGCTGGGCACGCTGATATTTCCGATGTCGTTCGCGTACGCGATTCTGAAGCACCGATTGTTCGATGTGCGGGTAATCATCCGGCAGGGAGTGCAGTATGCGCTGGCACGGAGAGTCCTGCTGGCGATTCCAGTGGTGGCGATAGGGCTGCTGGTGGGGACGGTGATCGCCCAGGGAAGTCAGCCGCTGTTCTCTGTGCTGAAGACGCATGCGGGGAGTTACGTCGCGATCGCCGCTCTTGCCGCATTGGCATCGACGCAGCGGCAGAAATGGCTCTCGGCACTGGACCGGAGATTTTTCCGCGACAAGTATGACGCGCAACAATTGTTCCGCGAAATCGTGGAAGATATCCGGCGGGCGGAGAGCGTGGAGGAAGTGGCGCCCCAAGTGGTGGGACGTGTGGCGGAGGCTTTGCACACACAAGGATGCGGATTGCTGATGCGCAGGTCAGGAGAGAGCGTTTATCGCGTCGTGGCCGCAGCGCCACCGGGCTCGCTTTCGACGGACTTGCCCGCAACCAACAAATTGATACCTCTGGTGCGGATGCTGGAATGCCCGGTGCCGATCACGCAGGCGGGAACCGGCTGGCTGGGGCAGCAACTGCCGCAGGTGGACAAGGATTTCCTGCAGAAAGCGCGAATCGAATTGCTTGTGCCCGTGGCGCTGAAGGAGGGAAGCACGGAGGCTTTGCTGGTGCTGGCAGGAAAGCTGTCGGAGGAACCGTACAGCACCGAAGACACGGCGCTTCTCGAAAACGTGGCAGGCGCGCTGGCGCTGTTGCTGATGCGAGGGAGCGCCATGCAAGCAGGGCGGTCGTTTGAGGAGTGTCCCTCATGCGGAACGTGTTACGACACGGGAACGACGCGATGCGGCAAAGAAGGCACGGCGTTGATGTTGGTGGCAACTCCTCGGATGTTGGCAGGACGCTACCGGCTTGAGAAAAAGTTGGAACAGGGCGGCATGGGAAAAGTGTACCGGGCGACGGACATGTCGCTGAACCGCGAAGTGGCGGTAAAGATGATTCGGGACGAATTTTTCGCGGACCGCAAGGCCATCGAGAAATTCCGGCAGGAGTCACAGGTGACGGGAAGCCTTGCTCACCCCAACGTGGTAACCGTGTATGACTTCGGCGTGGAGGCGGGGCAGCGAGTGTTTCTCGTGATGGAACTATTGGAGGGGATCACGCTCCGTCAGGAACTGCGGACGAAGAAACGCCTGGATGCCGCGAGGACGCTGGAGCTGTTTGAAGGGATTTGCGCCGGAGTGGGAGCGGCACATGCGCGAGGGCTGATCCACCGGGATTTGAAGCCAGAGAATATCTTCCTGTTGCAGAAGGACGCGACGGAGCTTGTGAAGATAACCGACTTCGGGATCGCGAAGTCGCTGCCGCAATCCGCCGACGAAACGCGAGACACGATTACGGGTGTGGTCGTGGGGACAATGAAGTATATGTCGCCGGAACAACTTCGCGGGCGCTCGGCTTCCCCGCGCTGGGATCTGTGGGCGCTGGCCGTGATTGCGTATGAAGCACTTTGCGGATGCGCTCCGTTTACCGGGGAGGATTCGGTGATTCTACAAGGCGCAATCATGGGAATGAATTTCCCGCCGGTGACGGAACTGTTGCCGGATGCACCGCCGCGATGGCAAGCTTTTTTCGAAGGCGCCTTTGCCCATCACGAGGACCAACGTGCGGAATCGGTGGCGGTGTTTTGGAAGCAATTGCGCGAGTGTCTGGAGGGCGGCGCGTAAGATTGCCGCCCGTCTTAGCGGCCATCTTCCGGTAACAGGCAAATTGCAAATAATTCAAGATTCGACTTTTATCGCAGGAGCCGAACCGTCTCTACAACCACGGAAGGAAGAATTAAAAGCGCAAAAAACAGTGCAGCCAGCAGCAGTCCGCGAGCGCCACGGGACTTAACGAGATAGTAGGGGAGAACAATCGGCCAGGCAAAGAAAACAAAAGCTTCGAATTCAAAGGGCAGGTTGAGATGACGTCCTTTCCGGTCCAGATAGACCCAGAGCGCGATAAACAGCTGTCGCGAGACGGATTCGAGCATCGCTGGTTCTCCGGGCATGCCGAGGTGATGCAACGCGAGGACTTCGCGGGTGGCGGTGAAAATCAGAGTTAGAAGAATCAGCGGGATAAGAGACAAGGTCACCCGGAAGCTCAAGTTCACTCCTTTCGAAACATTTCAGACACTCTCAGACATAGAAAAAAACGCTGCCGAAGCGTCGCTCCTACTTCACCGGCGGCACATACGGGATATACCGCGCAAACAACCAGCACAGGAAAAATACCACCGGAACGTGAACAACTAGCTGTAGCATTCCATACCCGACAATGTCCCGCGCCTTCAATTTCAATATCCCCAGCAGCGGCAGCATCCAGAACGGGTTCACCAGATTCGGCAGCGCCTCCGATGCGTTGTAAATCTGCACCACCCACCCGAGATGCACCTGGTGCAGGTTCGCCGCCTGCAGCACATAAGGCGCCTCCACGATCCACTTGCTCCCGCCCGATGGAATGAAAACGCCGAGCACCGCCGAATACACTGCCACCACCAACGGATACGTATTGTGCGTGCTGATCGAAGCGAACAGCTTCGCCAACTTATCCGCGATCCCCGTTCCCACAATCATTCCGAAAATCACCGCGTAAAACGGAAACTGAATCAGCACGCCGCCCGTCGCTGGAACGCAATCCGCCACCGCGCGCATGAATCGCTTCGGCCGCCAGTGCAGCAAAAGCCCAACGGTAATAAACATCAGGTTGTACGTGTTCAGGTCCAGTGCCGCCAGCGCTCCCTGCGGCGAAGTCCGGAACACGTCAATCAAATACCAGCACAGCAACGCCGCAACCAGAATCGTCAGCAGCGGACTGTATTCCAGCCACTCGCCCGGTTTGCTCCTTACTTCCAGGCTCGCGCGAATCGGCTCGTACTGAATGCCATACGATTCCGCGGTCCGCGCGTTCTCCGGCGACGGCGTCGACAAGTAAGCGATCAGAACCGACACCGCGATCAGGATCACCGTCGTCGCAATGCTCTGCCACAAAAAAAGCGTCTGCGTCAGCGGAATCAGTCCGCTGATGTTGAACAACGTCGCCGGCATCGCGGTTTTCGTCGCCATCAGCATCGCCGCCGAAGAAGACAACCCCATCGCCCACACCGCCCCCAGCCCCAGATACGCGGCCGCGCCCGCCGCGCGGTAATCCATTCCCTTCACGCGATGCGCCAGCTCCCTCACAAACAGCCCGCTGAAAATCAAGCTCAAGCCCCACGAGATCAGCGAAGTCAGCATCGAAAAAAGCGCCACCAGCGCCACCGCCCCCCGCGGCGTCTTCGGAATTCCCGCCAGCGCCTGTATCGCGCGATAAACGATCGGCGTCGACGCTACCACATACCCGCCGATAATAATCATCACCATCTGCATGGTGAACGGCACCAGCGCCCAAAAATTCTTTCCGCCTTGAATCGCCAGTTTCGCCGGGCTCTCCCGAAGCACCAATCCCGCAACAAACACGACCACGATTCCGATCAGCGCAAAAATCAGCGGGTCCGGAAACCACCGCTCGCTCCAGTTCGCCAATCCCAATCCAAACCGCACCAATCCTTGTTCACGAACTGCAGCTTGTTTCTCTTTTGGATCGTTCATACGGAACCACCTCGGTTCGGCAGCGAACTCCGCGACCCCAAGCTTCACCCCGCCGCGGAACTCCTTCGAGCCTGCCGCTCAGTGCCCGCATTGTAACGCGTGTCTCGCGAAAAAAACTCTTTGCGGCAGCTTCGACAATCCCTCGACCGGACCCGACGCCCAAGAAACTTCGGTTGCGCCCTGGGCTCCTAATGCACTTATCAGGCGCTGAGACGCAAGATCGCAAAATAGGTGCACAGCCATCGTCAGCATTGGCGATACTTGCCGTGTCCAAAGCGTGTCCAAACCAAGGCGGATGTCGGAGGCGTGTAGTGACGGGAATTCTCTCTCGCAATCAGAGGACCGTGGTGTATAACGGTTGCCAACTGGGCGGGGAAGGTGGAAACCCCGACCGAAGAACATACGGAGGAAGACGAAATGAAGAAATCACTGATCTTGTTAGGTGCGGGTGCTTTGATCGTTGCCGTGGCGTCGGGTGTTGTGCAGGCTCAGAAAGACTCGACAAGCAACAACATGAAGAGCGTCATCTATGCGGCTGCAGCTAACGCGACGTTCAAGTCAACGCCAATGGGAGGGGTCTCCATGGCAGCCCTCTGGGGCGACATGGACAAGGGCCCTCATGCGACATTCACCAAATTCGAGCCCGGGTACGACGCGGGAATGCACACTCACACGAACGATGTCTGGATCGTCGGTATCAAAGGCGCTTATCTATATAAAGATGAAGCGGGCGAAAAGCGTGTGGGGCCGGGAGATTTCCTCCGAGTTCCGGGCGGCCACAAGCATTGGAGCGGCGGTGACAAGACGGAAGGCGCGCTCTTTTATGAGGAGGCGTCAGGGAAGTTCGATACCATCCCTGCAAAATAGAGGCACCTGCAGAATCTTTTCCTGACCAAGAACTCTCTCCGGAAAGCAAACCCAAACCCTGAAAGTTTATCCTTTCAGGGTTTTTGCTTCCCGTGAAAATAAGCCGACTAACCTATCGCGACTTGAACAAAGCGCCCGGCCACCTTGCGCACATGCGTTCTCCGGAGGCTGAACGTTCAGCCCTATCTGAATCATGCGGTTTCGGAAGGCTTGACCAATAGGGAAATCTCACTGCCTGGCAATGGTCGGCTATCCGCCAAGCAATTTCCTCATCCTCAGTGCGGCGTCACGCGATCTGCTGAACCCATTGCCTCCGCCAGGTCGGCGCCTCGAAGGGATCCCCGAAATACTGTGTTTCGTGGACGACCTTGCCGTTGCGGAACTCCATAATACTCACCGTGTATGCCAGTCGCCCCTGGTACGTGATTGTGTATTCCGTGATCCAGAGATTCCCGTTTCCGAGAATCCGCTTGACCTTGAAGCCGGACGGCTTGCCGGGATGATGACTCCGCAATGCCTGCAAATTGCTTCGCCCGAGGATTCGCTCGCCCGACTGGGGATAATCACAAATGGCATCGTCATCGTAAATATCGTGTTCCGCGCTTGCATCACCGACTGCCGACGCGTGCCAATGTTTATTCAGGGCTGCACGGATTTGTTCTTCTTGCATGGACTGCTCTAGCTGCGGTTTGGCCTCCATGTTCATCTAGCCTGTGGGATAAAACCCGGAACGCCGGTGTTCACCACTGCATTCAGCCGCTGTCTGATCTGAATTCGATTGATTTCGTCGAGCGCGTCTTCCGGAAGGCGCGAGATGTCGAAATTCTCTCTGGCGCGGGCCGCAGTCCTGGGTGTGGTAAGCAAAGCCGTGCCGCGCTGCACCGCCCAAGCCAGCAGCACCTGTGCCGGCGTTTTTCCAACTCGCGCGGCGATAGCCGAAATGACTGGATCTTCGAGCAGCCCAGGCTTCATCCCGTGACCTAACGGCGCAAAAGCCAAAAACACAACACCCTTCTCCTTGCAGAATTCCAATAGCTCCGTTTCCGGCAGATACGGATGTGCTTCCACTTGGACCACGGCTGGCTTGATTCTCGCTGATTCATAGATGGGCTTCAGTTCGTTTAAACTGATGTCCGAAAGTCCGATGGCCCGGCACTTGTCATGATCCACGAGACTCTCCATCGCTTTCCAGGTGTCGAGCAAAGTCACGTCGTGGTCGTAAAGGACATTGCCGTTTTGATCCCGCGGATCCTGCTCGTCCCCGGGTTGAAATGCAAATGGAGTGTGAATGAGATAGAGATCCAGATACTTCAGCCTGAGTCTGTCCAGACTCGCCTCGAAAGCCGGTTCGACGCGCTCGGGCCGGTGATTGGAGTTCCACAGCTTTGTGGTGACAAAAATGTCTTCGCGCGCGATCCCTCCAGCGGCAAGTCCTGCCTGCAACGCCCTGCCTACCTCGCGCTCGTTCCCGTATCGTTCCGCGCAATCGAAGTGTCGAAATCCGGCTTCCAGTGCGTCTCTGGTCGCAGTTATCGTCACGGCTGCGTCGGGAATTAAGGTGCCAAAGCCGAGTGCGGGCATACGGCCGGCTCCGTGGTTGAGTGGAATTCTCGTCATCCGCAGATCAGAAGATTCAATCATGGTCACACCTCCAAGCTATTTTGCGTCCGGTATCACCGCCCGGATTCAAAAATTAGATGCTGGGAGCCGCAGACAGGGCGCCAACTGATTAACACCTTTACCGCACAAGTGCCGTCTGCCAAATAATTTTGGGAAACTTTTCAGAAACGACTCAAAATCTCAACCACCGGGGTTGATGCGCACAAAATAAACGGCCTGCTTCCTCCGCTCCGTGCTCTTAAGCTGTTGGCTAACGGCTGTCGGCTAACAGCTGTCAGCTTTCCCCGGCTACTTCCACTCCCCCAGCGCTTCCCGCAGCCGCCGCACCACGCGCTCCTGTCCCAGCGCCACCATCGTGTCGAACAGCGGCGGCGCCACCGCTTGCCCCACAATCGCCACGCGCGTCGCGTTGATCAGCAATCCCGCTTTCACGCCGCCCTCTTCCGCCACCTTGCGCGCCGCGTGGTCGCACGCATCGTGATTCCACTCCGGCAGCGCCGCCAGCGCATCCGCCAGCTTCGCCAGCAGCGCCGCCACCTTCTCGTCTTTCCAGAATTTCGCCTTCGCCGCCGGATCAATCGCAAACTCGTCGCTGAAAAACGCCCGCGACCAGCTTGAAAAATCCGGCAACAAACGAATCCGCGGCCGCAGCAGGTCCACCGTCTTCGCAAACCACTCATGCCCCGTGCCCGCCGCCCACTCGTCCTTCCACAATCCGTCCTGCTTCAACTGCGCTTCCACTTCCGGCAGCAAATCCTCGATCGGCAGCTTCTGCAAATACTGCGTGTTGAACCACTCCAGCTTCGCCCGGTCAAACACGCCGTTCGTCCGGCTCACGCCCTCCAGCGAAAACTTCTTCAGCAGCTCCGACGTCCGCAAATACTCCTCGTCCCCGCCCGGCGACCAGCCCAGCAGCGCCAGAAAATTCCGGAACGCCTCCGGCAAAAATCCCTCGCGCTTATACATGTTCACGTCCGTCGCCCCATGCCGCTTCGAAAGCCGCGACTTGTCCGGCCCCAGGATCAGCGGCACATGCGCGAAAATCGGCGGCTCCGCCCCCAGCGCGCGGTACAACAGCACCTGCTTCGGCGTATTCGAAATATGATCCGCCCCACGAATCACGTGCGTGATCCGCATATCGATGTCGTCCGCCACCACGCTCATTTGGTACATCGCCTGCCCGAACTCCTCGCCCTCTTTCCCGGAGCGCAGCAGCACGAAATCCTCAATCTCGTCGTTCGAAAATTCCCGCTCGCCAAACACCGCGTCAAAAAACTTCGTCGTTCCCCCCACCGGCACCTTGAATCGCACCGCCGGCTTCGTCCCCGGCGTCGATGGCTTCCCGTCGCGGCAAGAGCAGCGCACAATCCGTCGCACCTTCGCGCCCTCGCCTCCCTCTTCCGAGTGATCCCCGCCAACATATTTCTCCGGCGGGCAATAACACAAAAACGCGCTGCCGTTTGCCAGCAACTTTTTCCCCGCCACCTGGTAAAGCTCCGTCCGCTGCGACTGGTAGTACGGCCCCTCGTCCCAATCCACTCCCAGCCACTTCAGCCCTTCGATAATTCCAGTCAGCAGCTCCGGCTTGTTCCGCTCTGCGTCCGTATCCTCGATGCGCAGGATCATCGCCCCGCGCTCTTTACGCGCAAACAGCCAGTTAAACAGCGCCGTCCGCGCCCCGCCCACGTGCAAATACCCCGTTGGCGACGGCGCAAATCGTACCCGCACGCTTCCCGCCTGTGTTTTGCCAGCTTCTGTCATGGTTAGTCGCGTCTCGCTCTCTTCTCCGAATCGTCCAGTTTACCGGAACCTCCCGCAACCCGTCCAACCAACCTCGGCCCTCGCGCTAGCTCAGTTTTCGAGTATCGCCCTTATCAGGAAGCAAACTGACACGGATCGCACACCGATCGACACGCTCCGCTCCCAATGAAATCGTCACAGCGATTGTGTGGCTGGCCATCTCGGGCGTACAATGCTCACCGTTTTCGATTTAAACGCGAGTCTGATATGGCCGAGGACAGATTACGCCACCATTTTGACTACTATCTGGGCAAAACCGAGATAGTGATCTACACCATTCTCGCAGTGATGCTGGCTATAGCAGCCTTTGTAACCATCGCAACCGCCGGCCAAATACTGTGGTTCGGTATCACTCATTGGACGGCTGCAGCCGAGAGCCTGAGAGTATTAAACCAACTCCTCATTGTGCTGATGCTGGTGGAGATTATGCACACGGTACGCATCTCCATTCGCTCGCATGTTTTGGTTACAGAGCCCTTTCTGGTCGTCGGACTGATTGCCTCCATTCGCCGCATTCTGGTGATTACCCTGGAAGCAGCCACTCTCACTAAAGAAGGTGGATGGGCGACCGAAAGCTCGAGCGGCATTTTTCATGCTTCGATGGTTGAGCTTGGTTTGTTGGGTCTGATGGTTCTTGTGTTGGTAATTTCCATTGCCCTTCTGCGTCGCTACGCTCCCTCAACGAATGACTTGCCGCAACTCTGAAGCTCGATTCTTCCTCCCCTTGCATACATGGAGGCCGCTTGTCCAATAGCGCTGCGAGCTCAACCGGTCGCTGCAAACTGTGCAATTCAGAACAGACAAGTCAGCCCGCATCCTATATCCGATGAGCTGGCCCTCGCGATAGGGCCTCCGGCCAATTGCTTTTGCAAAATCTCAAAAACTAAGGACGGCTATGAAAAAAATATTTATGTGGTGTTTAAGCGGTTTGCTTTTCCTGGGGAGCGCCGCGTGGTTGCAAGCCCAACAGACCGGCGATACGGAGAAGGCTGTAGCTGCACTGGAACAACAATGGCTTCAGTCACAAAAGACAAATAATCCCGACCTGGTCGCCCCGCTATTAGCCGACAAGTTCGTGAATACGGGGAACGACGGAAAGGTCATGAACAAGGCCGAGACACTGGCAAGCGCGAAAGCGACCAAATATCTCAGTGCCGAGTACGACGATGTGAAGGTAACGGTCTTTGGCGATACGGCCATCGCAACGGGCGGCTTCAATGCCAAGGGCACCGATGCGTCCGGGAAGCCTATGGATGTTCATGAACGGTGGACCGATACGTGGGTAAAGATGCCGGGTGGAAAGTGGCAGTGTGTTGCCACTCATGGGTCGGCCATAAAAATGTAAGCAACCCCACAACTCTGAATCGAAATGGCCGCCTTCTTCTATGGCGGCCATTTTTTTTACCGAAGCTCCAGTAAGATTCGGTGCGGGTACGGACGATCAAATAAAACGCATATTGACCAGGCTGCGCGAAACGTTCGACTTTGGCGGAACCGATTTTTCTGATGTGAATGCATGTAGCAGCGATGGCGATAACGGACTTCACTGTGTTGTCAGATGGGGTGATCTTTCTGCAGCTAAAGCTCTCATCGACGCTGGCATTGACGTAAATAAAGCGGGGGACCTTGGTTATACCCCTCTGCACGTTGCCTGCATGAGTGGTAACGTCGAAATGGTCAAGCTCTTGATTGATAAGGGCGCAAATATGTTTGCATTAAGCGAAGGCGATGCCCCGTTTGCAACAGCCCGTCTTGGTGGACACGACCAAATATGCGACTTGTTGGCCCCGTTGATGAAAGAAGCGCAGTCGCTGGACCCAAAGATTTGGATCCGCGCAAGAATCGCCCAGCTACGACGTGAAATTACCTATCTTGAAGAGAAACTTGCCCGATAAGCGAGCTCTGGAGCCGTCGACCGATTGAGCCCGCACGGCTTACCTGCTACTGAGAACCGGTCGCCCTCCCAGTGGGCCAGGAGCAGGTGCTCGCTGAGATGGCGGAGCAAAATGGCTGCTCTCAAACTTTGCCGGGGGCCGAATGAAACGGATCCGGCTGCGGAGTAGTAGGTTCTTCCTCCGGACTCGGAATCTCCAGATTCACCACCACCGGCTCCTGCCCGCTGCGCACGATCACCGCTTCCACTGGTTCGTCCTTTTTCGCGTTCAGTTCCTGGTGCGGCACATAAGGCGGCACGTACACGAAGTCTCCAGGACCGGCCTCGTCCACAAACTCCAATCGCTCTCCCCACCGGAAGCGCGCCCGGCCCCGCACAACATAAATCACCGTCTCAAGTTCCCCGTGATGATGTGGCCCGGTCTTGGCATTCGGATGCACGAGCACTGTCCCGGCCCAAAGTTTTTGCGCCCCAACGCGAGCTCGGGAAATAGCTTCAGCCCGCTCCATTCCTGGAGTCTGCGGTGTGTTGCTGTCCAATTCGCCGCTGCGGATGATTCGCAAGCCATGCCGTCGCCAATCAGGCTTTTCGTTGACCGTATCTTCCGATTCCATATATTCCTCCATGTCTCGGAAGCTCCCCGCCTGGAAACTCTACCTGATAGCTTTTACCACGCCCAGCAGCCAGCACGCCCCTGGAAATGCATCGCCGCCCCGCCGTTCACCGGCTGAGTCCTGAGAAGGCGCATTACCGGGAATCTGGTTTTCTAGTACGCGCCTGTACGGTCCGCGCGTTTATCAGGAGCAACTTCGTCCACAGGCTACTCGCGCGCGTTGAATTTTATTGTGGCATTCTAACTAACCTGTCCGAGACAACGCTTTTAAAGGGCTCTTGAAGCGGGTAAATGTACCAAAGGCCACAACATTGTGGGAGGCTAGCTAAGTTGCTAGCCGTCACAGTCCAGATGGCTCTTCCATTTTGCGCGACTATAGCGTTCAGGATTTCGTAGACTCTTACATTATGCAGGTGCAACGTAATTCTAAGAGGGTCCCATTGGCCAACCGCTAGGTTCCCCGCGCAACCGCCGGAACCCGCTGCTTGTACGACAGCGCAGAATAGTTGAGAATCGGCCAAGCGGGTCTCCATTTCTGTCACGGAAAAATCCTTCATGATTTTGTTGAGTAAATTGGAATTATCTTCGCGGGCCATCGGTGAGAATATATCTACGATGCCGTTAGAAAAGCTTACTCGGTATTGCGGGTCCTCTTTAACGATAGCTTCAACTATTCCTCGAAAGGATTTATTATGAAACTCTAAATTTAGTGGCCGCGTCGTCGCTTCCCGATCTGCGTATTCAATAGCCGTAGGTACTTGGTACTTGTAAGCAAGTTCGATGACGGAATCAACGAGCGTTGTTCCAGACGTGCTGAATCGCTCGATTAGACTGTCAGTCTTCTGTTCAAAGTCCGACACCCGAGGCAACTGCACCTTCGCGGTGGGGGGCCTAACATTCTGCGCCGAGAGAATTGGCAGCCACAATGCGGACACGCAGATCAGCTTCCCGAAGAATGGCACCAAACACCTCGCAGGCCCATGATACCAACCACTCTGCCCGATGGCGTGCGAAAGGCCGTAGTAGGGCCCGATTAATCAGGACCCGCCGGAAAACGCGGTGCATACGTGGCGGAATAAGAACAAATGCCTCGCAATGTGTGGAAGCGTAGTTACCCCAACCGCGGCGAAAAATCCGTCAGCGCCAAAAACGTCGAGTCAATCTTCTCCACCAATTTCCCATTCTCTTCCGATTTCGCCTTCACGCTTTTCCATTCAGGATCGTCCTGGAAGGCCTTCCAGTTCGCTGCCGCCGCTTCCCGACTCGGATGCTCCAGAATGTAAAAGAAGATGCTGCTTTTCACCGGTTCGTCCAGCGCAGTCCAATACGCTACACTCTTGATTCCATGGTCCGCAAAAAGCTTCATCGTGTGGTCCCGGAAGCGGGCTATCAGGTTCTCTATCTTTCCGGGGACCGCATGATAAATCCGCAGTTCATACACCACAGTTGATCCTCCCATCACGCCACCTTGCTCTCTCTTTGCCAAACTCTGATACGCAATTGAAGCGAACGTCGATTTCATCGCTTCTGCTATCTCGCAGGGCGCCAGCACCGCCAACGGCGCCGCCATCAGCAATGTTCGTCTCTTCATTCTGCAAATTCTACCAGATCGCTAGATATCCACACGTCCGGTTACCGCGTTTATCAAAAGTTGACTCTCGCTTGATGCTCATAGTAATCCATTAGCAGGCCAACTGTATTAACATGCACTCGGATTTGCTGTTCTCAGTGGTTCTTTGTGGCAAGAGGACAAAGGTGAGGGGAAAGATTATGAACTGCAAAATGGCGGGAGCGGCGGGATTGGCTGGTGCGTTTGTTGCGGGCATGGTGGTGGCGACGGCGTTGGGTGGGGGAATGGCTGCGGCGGGGGCCAAGACGCGGGGGGCGGCGGTGCAGGGGCAGCAAGTTGCCGTGCAGAGGGTCATCAGCCCGACGGTGACGGACGAGGACATTGCTTTGCTGCGGCAAGATCTACGGGCAATGAAAATGCAGGTAATTGGGCAGAATATGTCGCTTTCGGATGCGGAGGCGCAAAAGTTCTGGCCGATCTACAACCATTACGTGAAGGACTTGCAGGAAGTGAACGACCAGAAGTATGCGCTGTTGAAGCAGTACGCTGAGATGTGGGCAACGATGACAGACGAAGACGCACTGATTTATGTGCGGCACTGGCTGGAGGCGGACGGGCAGGCGCAGGCGCTGCGCTTGAAGTATGTGCCGGTGGTTAGCCAGGTATTGCCGGGAAAGAAGGCGGCGACGTTTTTTCAGTTGGACCGGCGGCTGAACATGATCATTGATCTGCAATTGTTTTCGCAGATTCCGTTGGCGCATGTGAAGGAGTAGGCGAGAAGAGATATCAGACATCACTAATCAGATACCAGGAAGCGAAGAGAGGAGCTTACCGCCGATTCCGGGTGACGTGCCACGCAGAAATAATCCAAGTGCCCGGTTAGTCGGGTGGTCTCAATGGGTCGACGCAACACTCAGCTCGAACCCACCTTGCATTGAAAACAAAAGCTAAAACCGCTCGCTAGGTTAGATCAGCCGGAACGCTACCCTGGCTAGGTTTTGACCGAGTACAGCCAAACAGATCGGTCCTCCAGGGGAAGTATTGTCGGACCAACTGATGATGTGGTGTTGCATCGACTGCTTGAGCTGGCACGCCTTACCGGACATGTTCGTCGCATGACGAACTTTTGTTTGATTTGTGCTTTACTCAGGTTGTAAATCCAATACGCAAGCGATGAAATAGTTTTTACGCCAGGCCATTTTCGGATCGTCAACTCGCCGTTTCGAATGAAGATTTATCAGGCGTCCAGCGTCGAGTTGCCTACCATCTACGATCGGTTGATACAAATCCAATGTTCTAACGCAGGTCCCGGAATTCGGGACTGGTCCTGAAGTGATGGGGAAAATCCTCTTCATAGGAAGACAGGCCGGGGCAAATCAGACGTCTGTGGGCAAAGGAAAAGCCAAACTTCTCCATTTCCTTTTCGGCTCTTTCCGCGGACCAGCCCTCTTCGGCCATCCGGTAGGATGCAATCATCATCGAAGTGCGGTCGTCCCCCAAACGGCAGTGCACAAAAATCTTTTTACCGTGATTCTTCCGCAGAAAGGTAAGGAATTCCGCGAAGACCCTATCTTTTGGAAATGAACATCGCCACGGCATTGCCACGTACTCCATGCCGAGATGGGTGACAATCTTACGCTCGCTCTCGCGGTTCCCGCGCAGGTCGATCACGATGTTCACACCCATCTTTTCCAGCATGTGAAATCCCGTTTTCGTTGGCTGGCCGCCGTGGTAAAGCGTCGTGGACGCCTCTCCGAAGTTTGGCAGGTTTTTCTGCATGGACTTGTCCGCGCTGGAGTGCTCGGTGGGCGGAGAGGCATTTGCCCCTGGGCACTCCCCCGCCGCGGTCAATAATGCAGCCGCCAGTAAGGCAAGGCTTGCAAAACAACTGACGGCACGCGTTGTAAGACCTCGAACCCGGAATGTTGTTTGTCCAAACATTGGCGCCACAGATTCCACGAGATCACGGCGAATTTCTCGCACCAACTCCACACGCCGCCCAAGCCGAGTTTTTGACCAATTTCACTCAGAGAATGCGCATCTCACCCGTTAGTCCGGTTATTGGAAATTTGAAAAGGACCTGTCCGCCCTACTCAATATGAAAGGGCGCTCTAATCGGAGGCGGATCAGAGAACCTGCGAGAAGTTGATACCGTTTATCCACCTCGCCCAGCACTGCCTTCAATACTGCGATTTCTCGCCGCCCTGTGACAAATGTTAGAGACTATCCGGGATGCGTGCTGTTCACTTTTGTACGGCTTGCGGAGATACTACGGTCGAGTCGGGCTAAGTCCATGTAAGTCGCATAGTCGGAGATTAACCTGCTCCCCTGCCCCCCTCCCCGCCTTCCCCGTGTCCCTCCCCCTACTACCTCTTTCGCTACCAGTACCTCCGTAGCGTTGCCCTCCGTTTTCCCCTGCCTCATAATCCTTAATGATTCCTTTTCTGCATGGTTCGGGGGCCACAGGTAGAAAAAGTCGGGTGCGTGTAACTCCGTTTCAGGCACAACTTAATTTTTTCGCGAGTGCCCGCCCACTCCTTCTTCCAGTCGCTTTCTAATTCCCCGCGCCCTGCGGAACGACCCAACTGGCCTCGAATGTCACAAAGTGTGATCGCGCTCGGATTGCTTCTCGGAACACTCCTCGTCGGAGTGTTCTTCGCCTACATTTATTCGCTCAAGCGCCAGAATTATCTTCTCTATTGGACCGTCGGCTGGGCTCTCTACGCTCTCCACTATCTATGTCCGGCTCTTTCCCCCTGGATCGGCGCCAACATCGTCCTCAGTTCCCTGAATCACGCGCTCTTCGGGTTCGCCGCCATCTGCTTCTTCCTCGGCGCGCAACTCTACACGCAACACAAACTCTGGCTCAAACCCGCCATCGCCGCCGCCGCATTCCTGGCTCTCTGGTCCACCGCCAACGCCTTGCAAATCTTCACCGTCTCTTCATTCATTCCTGCGGCAATGATCTACGTCGCCGTCGGCTACCTCTTCTGGAACGAAAGCCGCCACCACGAAACTCTCGCCGATCGCCTCCTCGGCCTGGCCTTTTCTTTCTGGGGCGTCGTTTTTCTTTTATTCTTCCTGCTGCCGTCCGCCCAGAAATCGATCGGCGACTCCATCCTCTCCGTCTCTGCCGTTCCCGTTGCGTTCGTCTGCATGCTCCTCGTCATGGCCATCTATGAGGAGGAAAAACGCCGCGTCGAACGCAACATGCTGGCTCTCTCCAATCTCAATCTCGCCACCTCCAGTTTCGTTGGCGGCGAAATCCAGCGCATGCTCGCCCAGGCTCTCGACCGCGTCCTCGGCGTCGTTCGCCTCCCTTCCGGCGCGCTCTTTCTTCATCACGGCGACACCTCCGGCCCCACTTCCGTCGTCTCCGCCGGCATTCCAGACGCCTTCTGTCGCGTCGCCCAGGAAGAAGGCCTCGACGACTATCTCGTTGGCCTCGTCTCACGCCTCGGCGGCCTCCTCGGCTTCCGCGATTTGCGCGACGACAATCTCACCTCTCTCGAAAACGACGAGCCTCTTCGCCGCTTCCGCGAACTCGCCCTCAAGCACGGCCTTCGCAGCATCGTCGTCATCAGTCTTCAGGCCAAGGAACAAGCCTTCGGCCTCCTTCTCCTCGGCACTCCCGACAATCGCCGCTTCGCCCCCGCCGAGCTCCGCCTCCTTCTCGCCCTCGGCCACCAGATCGGCATGGCCGTCGAAAACAGCTACCTCGTTCAGCAGACTTCCCGCCGCTCCGAGGAACTCCACGTCCTCAACGAAATCGGCCGCGCCCTCAGCTCCACTCTCAACAAGGAAGATCTCCTCAGCAAAATCTGGGAAGAGCTCCGCCGCCTCTTCGACGTCGAAAATCTTTATATCGCTTCTCCTGACCCGGTCCGCGACACCATCAATTTTGATCTCGAAATGATCGGCGGCGAGCGCAAGCCCATGCACTCGCGTCCCGCCGGGAATCACCTCACCGAATACATCCTCCGCACCCGTCAGCCGGTTCTTATCCGCGAAAACTTTGCCACCGAGACCCGCAAGCTGGGCGTCGACCCCATCCGCACCTCCGGCTCTTTCTGTGGCGTGCCGCTCGTCGCCTACGATCAGGCCATCGGCGCGCTCTGCATCTACTCCGACCACGAGCGCGTTTACGATGAAGGGCATCTCGAACTTCTCCGCGTCCTCGCCAGCGAAGCCAGCATCGCCATCGAAAACGCCCGCCTCTTCCAGAACGAGCGCACCAAGGCCCGCCATCTCAGCCTGCTCAACCTCATCTCCCGCGACGCCATCGCCACCCTCAATCCCGACGAAGTCCTCACCAAAATCACCGAGCAGCTCGAAAACGGCCTCAGCTACGACCACATCGGAATCGCCCTGCTCGATTACACCACGCGCGAACTCGTCATTCAGGCGGAAAGCGGCGCTCGCCGCGGCGCCCTCGGACGCCGCCTGCCCCTCGACACCGGCCTCATCGGCCAGGTGGCGCGCACCGGTAAAGCCGCAACCTACCGCTCGCTTCCCAACAATCACAATGGCGCCAAGCCCGTTCTTCCCGACTCCGCCGCCGCCATGGGCCTCCCGATTTTCTACGCCGACCATCTCCACGGCGTTCTCTACGTCGAAACTCTCCAACCCGTGGACTTCTCCGAGGAAGAATCTCTCCTCCTCCGCACCCTCGCCGACCTCATCTCCGGCGCTCTCCACAACGCTTTAACTTTCCAGAAGGCGCAGGAGCAGGCCATCACCGACGGCCTCACCGGCGTCAAAACTCATCGTTTTTTCATGGAAGCTCTCTCTTCCGAATGGAAACGCTCTTCCCGCGCCAGCCGCTCATTCGCTCTCGTCCTCATGGACCTCGACCGATTCAAGTTCGTCAACGATTTCTACGGCCACCTCGAAGGTGATCTTGTTCTCCAGCGCGTCGGCCAGATTCTCGAAACCAATTGCCGCCGCTCCGACGTCGTCGCTCGTTACGGCGGCGATGAGTTCGTTATCCTCATGCCCGAAACTTCCATGGAGCAGGCCCGCCAGCTTTCCTCAAAACTCCGCGGCTGGATTGCCGCCGACCCGCTCCTTCGCGAAAAAAATATCAGCGCCAGCTTTGGCATCGCCTGCTACCCGCTCCACGGCGCTTCCCCGCAGGAACTTATCCAGGTCGCCGACGCTTCCATGTATCTTTCGAAGCACCAGGGCGGCAATACCGTCTCCACCGCCGATCACGTCGATCCCAATGAAGCCCGCCGCTGGAAGCGCGACGTCCTCGAAGCTTATCTCGGCGTCACACTCAAGCGTCTCTTCACCACCGGCCCTGAAGCCTTCGAAGAAATCTACCTCCGCCTTCGCCAGTTCACCGATTCCCTGCCCTTCACCGAAATCGCGCAGGAGCCGCCGCCCGATGGCCCGCGCGCTCTGCCGCAATCCATTCTCGACACCGTCACTTCGCTCGCCTACGCCATCGACGCTAAGGATCAGTACACTCAGGGCCACTCGCAAAAAGTTTCCGCCTACGCCGCCCTCCTCGCCGAAGCCCTTGGCATGACCGATCTCGAAGTCGAGGAAATCCGCCTCGGCGCCGTCCTCCACGACGTCGGCAAGGTCGGCATCCCCGAAGTCATTCTCAACAAGAGCGGCCCGCTCAACCTCGAAGAGTGGGACACCATGAAGACTCATGTCACCTTCGGCGGAAAACTTCTTGAGCCGCTCGTTCCGCTCGCTCGCATCCGCGAAATGGTTCTGCACCACCATGAGTTCTTCGACGGCTCCGGCTATCCCGAGGCCCTCTCGGGCGAGAACATTCCCCTGGGCGCGCGCATCATTACCATCGCCGATTCCTACGACACCATCACCAGCGACCGCAGCTACAAAAAAGGCCGCACCGCCGATCAAGCCCTCTCCGAACTCGAGCGCTGCGCCGGCACCCAATTCGATCCCCGCCTCATCGAAGCCTTCGTCCGCGCCATGCGCCAGCTCCCGAACCCCATCATCGAAATCAACTCCCTCCTCTCCCGCACCTCTTAACCTCAGCAGTAGCACATAAGCACGAAGACTCTTCCGGGCGTTCGCAGTTTCCTAGACGTCACCTCAAATGCCCGGAACCATTCCAACGTACTGTGCCTGCTGCGGCTTGTCCTGAGCCTGCCGAAGGGTGGCTCTGCCACCGCTTTTACACACTCAACCCTGCCACCCAACTTACCTCGACACCACGCGCACGCCCTGCCTCCACCTCCCGTCCCTTCCCCAATAACTATTCCTTCAAGCAACCATTTTCCCCTGCAAGAAATCTCTGTGAGTACGTTCTCCTTCTAAGTGAGGTAAAGCCTATGCCAATTCCCGCGTACCACTGTCTCGTCGTGTCGTTCCCCACGTTTCGCAAGGCAATTCTGCTCTTCCCAATCTTCGGCGTGCTCGCTCTCTGTCCCGCCGGGCCGCTGCTCGCGCAAGATTCCAGCCACTCCCCTGGCTGGGTAGTTATTTCTGTTCCCGAATACCGCGCCCTCCGCGTGAAGGCGTATCCCACCGAACGCGAGCCCGAGCCGCCGCCCGTCGACGCCACGCTCACCCGCGTCGACTACGATCTTCGCGTCGACACTGATCTCGCCTCCGGCCGCGCCACGCTCACCGTCGACGTCCTAAAAAACGGTTGGGTCCGCGTCCCCATTCCCACGGGCCTCTTCGTCCGCGAAGCCAGGCTCGACGGCAAATCTCTCTCCCTTGCTCCGCCGTCCCCCGGCAAAGACGCCTCGCAACTCTCCGCGCTTCTCTCTCATCCCGGCCGCTCCGTGATCACTCTCGAAATCGCTCTTCCCATTTCTTCCTCCGCCGGCGAAGAGCGTCTCTCCATTCCGTCCACCTTCTCCGGCGTCACCAAAGTCGCTCTCGAAATTCCACGCGCGGGTGTCGACCTCTCTCTCTTCGGCGGCCTCTTCTCCGACACCGCCGATCTTCCCAAAGGCGGTAATAAGTGGACCGCCTACGGCAAAGGCGCCGAGCCCATGACCTTCGCTTGGCGCCGCAAAACGGAAGACCACCACTCCACTCTTCCGCTGCGCATGCGCGGCACGCTCACCCAGTTCGTCGGTCTCGGCGAAGACTCCACCTCCCTAACCGCCAACGTAAATCTCGAAATCACTCAGGGTGCCGCCAAGCAAGCGCGCATTCAGCTTCCCGAAAAAGTCACCATCAACCAGGTGCAAGGCGCCCTCGTCGCGGACTGGGAAATGAAGCCCGGCGAACTCCTCATCACCTTTCTCGAACCCGTCGAGCAATCCGCCAGCTTCGTCATCACCGGCGAAGCCGCGATGCCGCGCGACGGACAGATGGATATCCCTCTCCTCCGCCTCACCGGCACCGAACGCGACACCGGCGGCGTTGCCGTGGACGTCCTCGGCGCCGGCGAAATCAAGGAAGACTCCGTGAAGACGCAAGGACTCGAGCGCGCCGACGCCAGCGATCTCGGCGAACCCGTCGCCAACCACCAGTCTCCCGCATTGATTGCTTTTCGCACGCGTCCCGGCGACGCCAAATCCCAGCGCTCGCTCCACATAGCCGTCGCGCGTTACGCCCAGCAGGCCGTCCTCATGGCCAACATCGAAGAAGCCCGCTATCGCGTCCTTCTCACCAAAGACGGAAAGTCCCTCGTCGAATCGCGTTACGCCGTCCGCAACAACCAGCGCAATTTCGTCAAGATCACTCTTCCGCCCGGGGCCACGCTATGGACCGCTTCCCTCTCCGGAAAGCCTGTCCGCCCCGGCTCCGCTCCCGACGGCAGCCTGCTTCTCCCGCTCGCGAAATCACGCGCCGGCGACGACGCCTCCGAGTTCGCTCTCGAAATCGTCTATCTTCTCCCCGGCGCTTCCTGGACCGACAAGGGCCGCCTGAAACTTTCTCTGCCCGCGCTGGATCTGCCCGTCTCGCGCACCGGCCTCCAGGTTTTCTTCCCGCCGCTCTTCCGACTCTCCTTTGAACCCGGCTCGTTTCACGCCGAGTCCTACGTCAATCCCATCTCTTCCGTCCTCATCGCCTCCGTCGCCGAACCACCCGTGGACACGCCTCTCGCGTCGCCCTCCTCACCCAGGGTTGTGAACGGCTTGCCCGCTCTCGAAACGATGAGCATGAATGAGCTACGAATCGACAAAACAAAGGACGACAAACAACTTTCCGCGCAATCACAATCTCTCGTCGACAAATTCCATTCCACCGAACGCGGCGCCCGCGCCACCGGCATTCTTCCCGTACGCGTCGATTTCCCCGCGTATGGCCCCTCTCTCTTTCTCGTCTCCGAACTCACCGGTGAAAATCAATCTCCGTCCGCTGAATTGAACTATCAGCAGGACAAAAAGGCAGGTGGCAAGTGAAACTCCGTCTACTCTTCGTCGCTTTGGCTCTCGTCTTTTGTTTCGCGATTCCCGCTTTCGCCCAAAGGAGCCTCGAATCGCCTCTTCCCCCTACCGGCAACGTCACCCTCTCCCTGGACGAGTACAACCGCCTCCTCGGGCTCGCCAATCGTCCTGGAAAAAGTTCCGAACTTCCCCCGCTTCCGTACATCCTCAAGCGCGCCGATCTCAAATTTCGTGTCTCCAACGACGACGTCCTCGGCTCCATCCAGTTCGAAGGCGAAACTCTCGGTGCCAACTCCGCGAAAGTTCCCCTCACCACTGGCATGACCATCCTCGACGCTCGCCACGGCTCACGTCCCCTTCCGCTGCTCCTCGATAACGGCACCCACGTCGCCGTCCTTCCCGGCGAATCCGAATTTTCCGTCAACCTCGACGCCGGCCTTCCGCTCGCCATCGAAGCCGGCCGCGCCTCGTTCCTTCTTCCCGTCCCATCTGCCGGCAGCGTCCGCCTCTCGCTCACCGTTCCCGGCGACCGCGCCAACGTCCAGCTCAACCACGGCATCATCACCCATCGCGCTTCCGTCAAAGGCAACACGGAAATCGAAGCCACTCTCGTTCCCGGCCAAATCGCAAACATCTGGTGGGCCACCCGCGAAGTCGTCGCTCCCGTAACGCCTCGCGAAGTGCGCTTCCTTTCCGACGTGAAAACTCTCGTCTCCGTCAGCGAATCCGATCTGCAAATCGCCGCGCTCGCCAACATCACCGTCGTCCAGGGCGACGCCGATCAATTCTCCGTCGCCATTCCTGACAGTTTCGAAGTCACATCCGTCAACGGCGCCTCGCTCGAATCCAGCGAAATCCAGAACGGCCTTCTAATTCTCCACGTCGCTGGCCGCGGCCACTCCGTGCATGAATTCCTGATCGCCATGGAACGCCCGCTCTCCGACGCCAAAGCTGCCGCTCCGCTCCTCGCTTTCAAAGACGCGCAACGCGAAACCGGCGAAGTCCTCGTCGAAGGTCAAGGCACCATCGAACTCGCCGCCCACGAATCCGGCGGCCTCAAACGCCTCGACGTCAAGGAAATCAATCCCTATCTCCGCGCGCTTTCCCGCTACTCGCTCGAAGCCGCGTTCCGCTATCATCGCCAGCCCGACGAATCCCCGACCCTCGCTCTCGATTGGACGCGCTTCCCCGATGCCAGCGTCCTCGCCGCCGTCGCCGAACGCGCCGTCGTCACTACGCTCGTCACCTCCGAAGGCAAATCGCTCACCGAAATCAAACTCACGGTGAAAAATCAGGCTCAGCCTTTCCTGAAAGTGGATCTTCCCGCGGGCGTGAACATCCTCACCGCCGAAGTCGCCGGCGAAAAAGTGAAACCCGTCCAGGGAGCCGACGGCAGCCGCGTCCCGCTTCTCCGCACCGGTTTCCGTCCTGCTGGCGCTTACACCGTCTCCTTCGTCTTTCTCCATTCCGGCGCGCCCTTCTCCAAAAAAGGCGATGCCGGCCTTTCCCTACCGAAAATGGATATCCCCATCAGCATCCTCGAGTGGGAAGTTTTTCTGCCCGAACAATACAAAGTGAAGGATTTCGGCGGCGACGCGCTCTCCGCCTCTTACTGGCCTTCGTCGGTTGAGGTTTACGCCAAACTGGAAAACTTCAGTGCAGGCGTAGGCGGCGGAGTCGGCGCCACCGCTGGCGCGGGAACCGTGTCGCTTCCACTGAACGGCCGCAGTTCCAGCAACCTAATGATGTTGTCTCCTGGCATCATCCTCGCTCCCAATCAGCTCGGCGGCGTGGTGCTTGATCCCACCGGCGCCTTCATCCCCTCCGCCATCGTCGAAGTGAAAAATCTTTCGACGAACGCCACCTGGACCGCCTCAACCAGTTCTGATGGCCGCTGGCTGCTCCCCAATTTGCCTTCCGGCGCTTATCAAATCACCGCCCACGCCCCGGGCTTTCAGGCCATGAGTTCCACAATCTCTTACGACGCATCCAATCCCCACGCCTATCAGATCGGCCTGAACATCGGCACCGCCAACTCGGCAATCATGGTCGAAGCCGAAGCTCTCACCGTCGAAACCTCCACCGCGCAAATCTCCGGCCGCAAAGAAAAGAAAAGCAAAAACGCAGCCGCGCCGCCACCGCCGCCCGCCTCCCCCAACGTCTACAACCTCCAGCAGCGCGTCGCCGGCGTCCTCCCAGTAGCCGTCGACATCCCCCGCGCCGGCGCCTCCTACCGTTTCCTTCGTCCCCTGGTCCTAAACGAAGAAACCAAACTCTCCTTCACCTACAAATCCAAATAACCCCAACTCCGCGGAACGCCAATCTCCCGATTGGCGTTTCTACCCGCGGGTGGGTCCCTCCTCTCTTGGTGGCACAGCCATTCCTGGCTGTGCGCTCTTCCTCTTCTCCGTCATCCCGAGCGGAGCGGCCCGACTTCTTCCTCCGCGCCGCAGTTGGCGCGTCGGGCCGCGTAGTCGAGGGACCGTGGCAACACGTAAAGTCTTTCCTCGCTCACCGAGACCATCACAACTCACTGTCCCCCTGGTCACTCCAAGCCAAGCGCTGCCCCACTTACAACGACCTCAAAAAATCAATCACCTCTTGCTGCTCCTTCACACTCAACCTATTAAAATGTTCAATCACCTTATTCGCCTCGCTCCCCTTGCTCCGATGCTCCCGAATCGCTTCCACAAGATTGCTAGTCCGCCCATCGTGCAAGAAAAACACCCGCTGCCCCACGCCCCACAAAGGGGCGCTTCGAAACTCATCCGGCCCCGCGCCGCCTTGCGTGATCCCGTCCGCCAGTCCCTTGCCCATGTGGTGCACCAAAAGGTCCGAGTAAAGATTCGCTGTCTGATTCGAGAGCGCCGCGCTCGGGCTGGTCGCTGAGCCGCTCGCAATCTTGGGCCCCGTTGTCAGCGACGGCGTATGGCAATGCGCGCATCCGATCTTCGCAAACGTCGCGCGCCCTTTCGCGCTCGACGCCGCCGCCGCAGGAGCCGGTGGCGCCAGCATCCGCATAAAGTTCGCAAACGCCTCAATATCCGAAATCACCGACGTGTTCGGGTTGCCGCCGCTCGGGGAAGTAGGCGTGAAGTTCAGCGTGTCCTCCGGCGTCGCGTTGAACAGACACCCCGGCGTCTCATCGCGCTCCTGCGTGAATAGCTGGTTCGTCACTCCCATTTCCACGTTGTAGGCTTCGCTCGCAAACAGCAGCAGCGATTTGTTCTGCGCCTTCCACCCAAAGCGCGAAATCGTCCCGTCGTTCGCGTTGCGGTTCACGTTCCCGCTCAAGTGCGCGTTCGCGTGCCCGTAAATTCCCATCGCCGACTTCGCCGTCGCGTTCGCCTTCATGTTCGCAAGAATCGCCGAGTCCGGAATCGCCTCAATCAACCCCGCGCCAAACACAGGTGTCGGAATGCGGAAAATAATGTTCGGATTCCCACCCTGGCCCGTAAGCGGATTTCCCGCCGGCAGAAAGTCTGGCTGCGCAATGTTGCAACCCGGAGCGTCGGCTCGCCCGGTGATCACAAAGAGGTTGTGCACCTCGCCGTCGCCCGTTCCGTCGGGGCTATGCACAAACCGCGCCTCCCGCACCGGCCCCTTCGCCGTGATGAACCACGGCACCTTGTTCTTCGCCCCATTGAAAGTAGCAACCGCGATCAACGGATTTTGCGCCGGGCTCGATCCGCCCTCCTCCGGCTGCGCGTGGCAAGACATACACTGGTTGGAATTGAACCGCGGGCCCAACCCATTGTTCGCGCCTTTGGTCACCGATTCGACATCGGCGAATCTCGTCTGCCCATCCTGAAAAAACGCCGTCTCGTCCGCCGTAAGCCCCTTCAGCGGCCCTCCGCCACCCGCCGCTCCACCGCGCACCCCCGGATCCACCGGCCCCGGTCGCGTCTGCCCAAACGCGCCAACGCTCAAACTCAACGCCGCAATCGCCACAACGCCAACACTCGCGCACACCCGTCCCCGAAACGTAATCACAGTCGCCTCCATGGGCTGGGGTACGCGCATTGTACACCCAAGAATCATCATTGGAAAAAAACGAAGAGCGTCCCGGATCCCTTCTTCAAGCATCTTATCCGGGACGCCCTTCGCGTCAGTTTGATTTGTAACTGAGCAAATGTTCGCTCATTTCGATCGATGGGAGATCGACGCGATTACTTTTGCCCGTTGCGATTGCCAGAGTGTTCATCGCCGGAATGGCCATTGTCATCACCCGACTGCCCGCCATGCTCCTTCGCGCCCGCCAGACTGAACGCGAAGACTTTGTTATTTCCCGTTCCAGCGATCTCCCGGTATCCGGATCCCCAGTAGAGCGTACTGTCCACGATCGATGGCCCATCGATTACCGAGCCTCCGCTCGCAAAGTTCCACAGGATCTTTCCGGTCGTCGTATCCAGCGCGTACATCTGCCCTGAATTAGCGCCGGCATACATGACCCCGTTCGCAACGCTCACCGAACCCCTGTCAATGGAGCCAGGAGTGGGGTCTGCCGTCTGCCAAAGGATCTTCCCCGTTGCAACATCAAGAGCGCTCCATGCGCCCCAGGTGATCTGCTGTCCTGAAGGTACCAGCGTGTAGGGCAGATGGTCGCTGTTCGAGATCGCAACATAAATTCGCTTAGTGTCTGTCGCCGTTCCCCACTCGATTCCTCCGAGCGAAGCGCCCGGCCCCACCGGTGTACTCCAAACTATGTTGCCGTTATCGGGATTCAGCGCCCAAAAGATACCGCTCTTCTGTCCGAACCCGACAATATTTTCCAGCAAATTGGGACCAGATCCTCCCAGATCGAAATCAGGGCTGGTCGGCACCGGGCAGTTCGGGTTTGTTGCGCCTCCCGGGAGAATGCACGCCACCGTCCAGGTGTCGAAGCTTTGGAGCATCCGCGACCACTTGATCGCTCCTGTCTTCAAATCCAACGCCAACGCGGTGTCGAAGAAATCGTCAGCCGCAACGCAATTCGCCAGCGGAGTTGCGTTCTGGCAAGCTTCCACACTCGCGGGTGCGGTGTAGTTGTTTCCGGTGCCGACGAACAGCGTTCCGCGCTTTGGATCAATCGCGGGTGGTTGCCAAATTGCTCCGCCGCTGTATCCTCCAACCTGCCCGCCATTGTCAGGCATGTCGAACGTCTTCCAGAGAATCGCTCCGGTCTTTTCATTCAACGCCACCATGCTGCCGCGAAAACTGCAGCACGGATAGTTCGGGTCCAGCGCCAGGGTTTCTTCGGTCGACGACACGCCAATATAAACGACTCCGTCGAAGATAACCGGCGATCCAGTGATGATTGCCGCAGGATGAACATCCACCTGCGTCATCCATCGAAGCGTTCCCGATTGGCGATCCACCGCCATCACGTTTGCGCCCTTATGAACCTGTTTCGAGCTCTCAATGTCCCCGATAATCACTTCGTTCCCATCAACCGCGGGACTCACGCGAGAGATCGCTCCCTCAACCCCGTCGTAATCGGAGATCTTGTGCGACCAGATCAGCCGGCCGCTCTCTTTCTCCACCGCATAGAGATTGCCGCTCCAATCGGGAAAGTACACCGCGTTTCCGTCCACCGTCGGCGTAGCGGAAACATCGGCGCCCGTTGTGAACACCCATTTTTGCGTGAGTCGATTGACGTTGGAAGGATTGATAGTGTGCTCCGCAGGTTGGCTCCAACTATTACTCAGATTCTGTCCGGCGATTCGCCATTCGCCCGGCGGCGCCTCATCGGATTGGCCTCGCGCGCTCACCGCCGAGAATAAGAAAACACCGGCGATCAACACCGCTTTTGGCAATGACACGTTACGACTCTTCACTTGCACTCGCATTGGCAGTCTTCTCCTTGCATTTGGTTTTGCAACTACGTGTGCGCGGGTTCCTTGGCAGCGTCGGAACAGAGCTCCGCCTTCTTCCGTTTTCGGAGCTCTATTCACTTCAGTGAATAGTTCACTGCGCCTGCCAGGTTTTACCCGTCATTGATGGCAACTGTCGCGCTGGAGGGTTTGATCTTTCAGGCTGGGTTTAGCGCCGTTTCACCAATCATCCTCAACACGTCACACAAATAGTTAGATGGGTCACCCGTTACCGCGTTCCAAAATATTCCCGAAAACCTTGTAAACAATTTGTCACGCCAAATCACGCGCAACGCGTCACAATTTTTTAGATTCGTACCTCTTCTCCGCTCCTTAGGAGGCCGGGGCTTCAGTTCACCCTGAGAATCGAAGGGCCCCGGCGCAATGCCCGTAAGGAAACCTCCCAAATCTTTTCCACCCTAACTCACAAGCCGGTGATTTCAACCGGCATGAACGACTCTTCTCGCCCCTCCCTTCTCTCGATTCGCAACTTCGAAGATTGACTCCTCTCCGTTAGTTATGGCTAATTGAACGTGCTCAACATCTTGGTATCCGTCGATTTCGTTGACTCAAGTCCTGGATGCGACACTCAATGGGGGACAATGGCCACTCCTATCCGCTATCAGATCCGCTGTGAAAAGGACGGCGCGAGCGTCAAGGCAAGCTACGACTTGCAGGTGCCGGTCGGAGGAGCGGCACTCATCGCGAGCTTCACATTGGGCGTCGACGGCAAAGAGCTAATCGATCAACTCCACTGGATTCCCGGGCAAGTACGCTTCAACGGGACTCAGTTCACCGCACTCGACCACCCAGACAAGGATGTCACCGTCGCCTTTTCCATTTCCAGCAATGAAGGCTGGAACGCCGCAGATAGTGATATCTTGCGCGGTGACAAGCGCTTTGATGACGTCTCTTTCCGTAATTCGTAAACCGGAACCCCGGGGCACCCGGCTGGTAGCTCAAAAGTTTGGGACCCTTCAGGCGGAATGTTTCTTATCCATGACAGCGGTCGAGAGGCTCGCGTTATTGCGCCCATTGATTTTCGAGACGAAGTGGCAGAGTTCGCAGTTGTCCATATGCTTTTCCAGGCGCGAGTATGCTTTGGCATAATCCGCCTGCGAGCGCGTTAGTTCATCGCCCGCTTCCCACCTCCTCAAGGCGGAGTTGGCGATCTCTTCGCGGCAGTTTTTCCAAGTGTCCAGCGACTGCACGCAAACGCATAAGAGTCTTTCATATTCCGTGCAAAACGCCGTTTTGTAGAAAAGTTCACCTTCCATATGCTCCTCCCGCACTTCCTTTAGGAGCATGTCGCACACCAAAGCTGCTAAGTCGCAAGCGCGGCGGAACTTGGTACAGGAGTGGTTTTTCTGGAGCGCAGTTCCGGTACGAAAGTTCGCACTGGTATTTCGTTTGTCTCTGTAATTCTTACCAACCAAGATGCTGTTGTAGTGGTTGCGGTTTTTGCTAGGGTTGCCACCCCTTCTGCCGGAAACAGAATGGGGATTACCCGCCAGTTGAAAGTCAAAAGTTAAAGGTTGAATGTCCAGAAACAAGTGCACACCTGAAGCGACCTCAAGACCCGGGTACCAAAAGGCGGAACCCAGGGCACCCGGCCACGTCAGAAGAAAGTCGGCATTCGGGCTAGAACTGTTTGAATGTGCCGGGGCTGGAAGTGGCGGGGCTGGTGTCTTTGTTGAAGGTGCTTGGGTGCCACTCGATATATAAGCTGAGGCAGGTTGGCGCGAACTCGCCAAGAGTCACCTGTGGACCCGCTCCTTCACTGGTAGCCCTTCCAGGCTTGCTATTTTTCCACTCCCACGTTTTGCAAAGCTGTCCGGTTTGCGTATCCAGAGCCACATTCGCATCGTTTGGGACAGGTTCAAATCTTCGCACTGGGAAGTGCTCCCCTTGCTGAGGAATATTCACAGTAAAAGTTGGATTCGGAGTTAGCTGCTTGCAACCGCAGAGACAAACTGCGAATGAAAACATTAAGCAGGGCCTTTTCAGAGATTGCCTACTCACTGTTGTCCACATTTCGGCTATCTTCTCCTAAAGTGATCCGGTTTGTTCACAATCGATTAGTTTCGCTTTTCCCTCGATGTCCCACTCAAGGCACGACTCAACTATCTCGCCTGAGTTTAGCGCCAATATGACTTTGATCTTATAAGGCTCCTTTGAAACTATGTGCAGGCCATCACAGTCCGGGACGCTAACAACATCACCAAGTAGTTGAAACGTCGCTTCAGCATTGGACGTATCCCTTCCCTGGTCCAGCAAGCGCTTTCTTAACTGCTTTTCTGCATCTTCGCACGCCTTATTCACAGGTGTTTCTCCCATGCCGGCAGGGCGGACAGGCAAGATGGGCTGCCAGCCATGCTCTGGGCGATGCACCGTGACATTTTGTCTTTGCGTTCCTTGTTCCATAAGTCTCTCCTATTTTGGGTTGTCTGAGGGCTCAAAAGGTCCCCGAATCCACGCTAGCAGTTTGGGGGGATCCAAGCCAAGTCAGTAACATGAACTTAGTTGGAAACCGGGAACTTAGGGACAGACGGGACGTTTCGGCGAACAGAAATTCCTCGCAACCAGCCCCTCCAGCCACGCGGTGCCGTTCGATTCCGACCACGAGTCGTCTTGCATGGAGCGGGGATCGGGGCTAGCATCAGGTGATGGCCAAGGCTAAGGAATTTGAACTCGAGAAGCAGGCGCCTGTGGTGGATGACGAAGACCAGGCGACCCTCGCTGCTATTGATGAGGGGATCCGGGACGCCAAAGCCGGCCGCACGACACCCCTTGAGCAAGTTCGCAAACTCTTGCCCCGATGGATTACCGCCTCCTCTTCACGCAAAGAGCGTTAGCGGATCTCGCTGAACTCATCAGCCAGAAAAACGCCGGAGGCGTGGCAGAAGTTAGCCCAGCCCGTAAGGGCTGGGGACAAAAGTCAGAATAAACTCAAGCACCGGAGGCGCGACACCTAGCCAAAGACAAATTTCGGATCAAATCCTATCCCGTGTTTTTTCAACAAAGTGAGAAACTCTGAATCAAAACTCATCTTTTTGTGATGCGCCTCCTGATTCTGTATGTAACGAATGACCATGGGGACAATAGAACTGCTTACGCTAAACGCTCCGTACCCCTGCTGCCACGCGAATTTGTGACCTTCTTCGTTCGCCCACCGTGAAGAATTCGACTTGATGGCAAGAACGGCCTTCGCTACCGGCAAGGTTGGAGGAATCTGGACGAGCAAATGAATATGATCTTCCATCCCTCCCACGGCGAGAACAAGAACGTCGAACTTCTTGCAAATACCCACTGTGTAAGCCCACATTTGCGGGCGAAATTCATTCGGCATGAGTTTGCGGCGATCTTTGGTGCTGAATACTACGTGAATTATGTTTTGCGCGTACGTATGGGACACGTGTCGCACCTCCGGCGCTTGGCAACTTTATACACCAACTACCCAGCGCTTACGCACTGGGCTAACTTATGCCGCGCCTCCGGCGCTGGAAAGGCGCCATACGGAGAAGTTAAGCCCACTGCAAACGCGCGCTTCTGGCGGGATAGGCACAGGCAAGAGTGCCTGTGCTACCACGGGACGGAGAAGAGCGGGCGGGGCGAGCCCAGCCCCTACAAAGAAAGAGGAAGCGCGAACCCACTCGCCACTTTTGTTACATTACTCTTGCAGCCGCATCAAAGCTCACTGCACTCCTCCACCACGGGAAGGACCCTATGCAAACAGCCTCCATTCAATGGATCGGCGAACAGAAATTCCTCGCCGTCAGCCCGTCCGGCCACGCCGTGCCTTTCGATTCCGACCGCGAATCCAACAAGGCTCCCGGGGCCATGGAGATGGTGCTGATGGCGCTCGGCGCCTGCACCGCCACGGACATGGTCCTGATCCTCGAAAAAAAGCGCCAGAAACTCGAGTCGCTCGAAGTCCTTTGCTCCGGCGAACGCGCCGCCGAGCCGCCCACCGTCTGGACGAAGCTCGAAGTCCTTTTCCGCCTGCGCGGCTCCCTCGACGAAGCCGCCGTCCAGCACGCCATGTCTCTCACCGAGGAAAAATATTGCTCCGTCGCCGCCATGCTGAAAAAAACGGCCGCCTTCAAGTGGCGCTACGAAATTCTTCCCCCCGCTGCGGCGAAATCAGCGAAATGAGCCAACCGATCGAAATGAGCCTAATTGGCCAAAACGACCCCGCGCGCTTGTTTCCGGCAAACCCCATCATTTACAATCAACTCTTTGTACGCGGTGCAAGTTTCCTGCAAGGAGAATCATGGCTCGCTGCGTAAGAGCAAAAATCACCGGCGTAGCCGGTTACGTTCCTCCGCGCCTCCTGACCAACGCCGATCTCGAAAAAATGGTGGACACCACCAACGAATGGATCATGGACCGCGTCGGCATCCGCGAACGCCACCTTGCCGACAAGGGCGTAGCCGCCAGCGACCTCGCCGTCGAAGCCGTGAAAAAGCTGCAGTGCAAGCATCCGTTCGATCTGCAGTCGGTGGACCTCATCGTCGTCGGTACGGTCACGCCGGACATGATGTATCCCTCCACCGCTTGCCTGGTGCAACACAAGCTGGGCATGACCAACACCTGGGGCTTCGACGTTTCCGCGGGCTGCTCCGGATTTCTCTATTCGCTCAACGTGGGCACGAAGTTCATCGAATCCGGGCAATACAAAAAAGTTCTGGTGATCGGCTCGGACGTCAACTCTTCCATGACCGACTTCACCGATCGCTCCGTCTGCATCATTTTCGGTGATGGCGCGGGAGCCGTCCTGCTCGAACCCGCCGCGGACGGCGAAGCGGGCATCATCGATCACGTCGCGCAGATTGAGGGCATGGGCGGCCAATTCCTCTACATGCCGGGAGGCGGCAGCCTGAATCCCGCTTCGCATGAAACCGTCGATAAGAAAATGCACTACATCCACCAGGACGGGAAAAACGTTTTCAAATACGCGGTAAAGAAAATGGCCGAAATGACCGAGCGCGTCCTGGCGAAAAACGGCCTGACCGGCAAGGACGTGGACTGCTTCATCGCCCACCAGGCCAACCGGCGCATCATCACCGCCACCGCCGAACGCCTGGGCATGCCGCTCGACAAGGTGATCATCAACATCGAGAAGTACGGCAACACCACCGCCGGCACCATTCCCCTGGCCATGCAGACCGCCCTCGACGAAAAGAAACTCAAGAAGGGCGACCTCGTCCTGCTGGCCGCCGTCGGCGCGGGCTTCACCTCCGGCGCAACCCTGGTCCGTTGGGCGTACTGATTCTGGTGAATGAGAACTGGAATGGAGATTGTGGCGGGTGAAAAACTAGATGGAACGGATGGAGGCGGCTTGCATCAGGTTCGCTTCCAGGCGGCGGTCAATGTGCACCGCGGCAATGCGCGCGCAGAGCGTGCGCTCTTTTTCGGCCCAACTGGCCATCATCGGCGAGAACTTTGCGAACACCGACTGGGCGCGCTGCACCACGGCGAAATAAGCGCGCACCATGCCCAGCCCACCCTTCGCTTCTTTCAATTCAGGAGTGAGATTCAGCAGGCTGGCAAATTTTTCAAAGTCGTTTCCGCACAGGGATTCTTCCTGCACCTGAGCCGCTTCCAGCACGCGGCTGGAAATCGGCAGGCTGGCCATACCCGTGAACACGGCGCGCCAGTAGTACACGGCGAACTGACCCATGGCCACGACGGCGATCGAAAGTAGAGCTGCGGAGAACATCATTTCCCTCAGCCACGATTATTCCTTCCGCGCCCTATTACCCCAATAGCTCCCAAGTACTAGGGGGATGGCACTTCCGGGAGGGACCCTCGGCCAGAGACCGGGGCTTGCGCCAGAAGTTCACGTATCTTATTCTTACGCAAGCAGTTAGGGGATACCTTATGACCATGAAATCAGCAGTTTCCTGGCTTCTTCTAGCCTCCCTTCTGGGTGCAATCCTCGTCGTTGCCACCGGGAGGCCGCACCCTGCGTCCGAGAAAGCCAGCGATACCGACCGCGCTGCGATCCTGACGGTGCTGATGACCCAGCAGAGCGACTGGAACAAAGGCGATATCCGTGGATTCATGGGAGGCTACTGGAACTCCCCCGATCTGACTTTTGCCGGGACTCGTGGATTTACGCGCGGCTGGCAACCGGTGTTGGCGCGCTACGAGAAGAGCTACGCCGACAAAGCGGCGATGGGCGCATTGGATTTTTCAGAACTCGAAATCCGGCAGCTTGCGCCGGATGCGGCGCTAGTGCTGGGGAAATGGCACCTGCGGCGGGAAGCCGGAGACGTCGGCGGAATCTTCACACTGGTTTTTCAGAAATTCCCCGAGGGCTGGCGCATCATCCACGACCACACGACACAGAGTCCGCCCGAAACGAAGTAGTAACTTAGAATTTATCTTAATTTCTTGCGCCTGGGCTGACCCGAAGACGTCTCTGGCAATTAAAGTGCTCTCGTTACTGTGGGACGTGGCCACTCCCAACATCGCCAGGTCGTTGTGCGTTTCGTTGCAACTCTTTGCATCGGCGCCGAGAGAGCGATTAGGAGTACTGGTTCCGAGAAAAGTCACATGAAGGAGAATTTTCTTCAACGCCGGGTGATAAAACCTTTGGTGAAATTGCTGCGGCAAGGCGTGACACCAGAGAAGCTCGCGCTGAGCCTTGCGTTGAGCGCCGCGCTGGCAGTGATCCCGGCGTTCGGCTGGAGCGTATGGCTGTGCGGGCTGGCAGGCCTGGCCTTCGGGCTGAATCTTCCCGCGATGCAAGCGGTGAACTATTTCTTGTATCCGGCACAGGTTGCGCTGCTGCTGCCCTTTTTCCGGTTGGGCGAAAAACTGTTCCGCGCGCCGCATTTGCCGCTTTCGATTTCGCAGATTGTTTCGATGGCGCATGCGAATTTCTGGGGTGCGATCAAGCTCCTCTGGAACACCACGTGGCATGCGATTGTCGTCTGGGCGCTGCTGGCCCCTTTTGTGATTGGCTTGATTTACCTGGCCCTATTGCCCATCTTCCGCAAAGTGGTGAAGCGGCATACAGCGGCGCCGCCGGCAGCCGAAGCGAGTGTCGCCTGATGGTTACAGAAGTAAGTTTAGTTCGATCCTACAAAATTTCGAGAATTTCTTCGTAACGCTTGAAGGGCGGAATCAGGTACGCGCCAGCGAGTTCGGTGCGCGCCCAGGCCAGCATTTCGCGAGCGACTTCGAAGCCGCGATCGCGCGCGGAGGCGCCCGCCGCTTCCATGGATTTTAAGAGCGGCTCTGGAATCACAATGCCGGGGACTTCGTTGTTGAGGCGCAGCGCCTGCTTGTAGCTGTTGAGGGGCCAGATGCCGATGAGAACGGGAATGGGGACTTTGCCGCCGAGTTTTTTCAGGAAAGCGTGCCAGTGCTCGGGATCGAAGAGCGGCTGGGTCATGGCGAAGTGCGCGCCGGCTTCCACCTTGGCGTGAAAGCGAGCGATTTCCACGTCCAGATCATCGGCAACAGGATTCACGGCAACCCCGATGGTGAAATTGGTTTGCCCGCCGAGCGTTTTTCCCGCCCAGTCCGTGCCCTGATTCAGGCGATGCAAAATCTTCACCAGGCCGACGGAATCCACTTCGTAGACGCCGCTGGTTTCCGGATAGTCGCCGACCGACGGCGGATCACCCGTGATGCCGAGAACATTGCGAACGCCGCCGACGGTCCATGCGCCGAGAAGCATCGCCTGCAGGCCGATGATATTTTGGTCGCGCGTGGTCAGGTGAGGAACAGTTTCAATCCCGCGGGCTTCCAGAGCGCCGGCGACGATCAGCGCATCCATACCGACGCGCGCCATGGCGCCGCTGTTGATGTCGATGGCATCGACTTTCTTTGAGGCCATCACGCGATCCACCTGCTCATAGATGCGGTCGAGCGCGATGCCCTTCGGGGGATCAATTTCCACGCACACCGTAAATTCTTTTTTCTGCAGCCGCTTCCAGAACTTGCTTTCGGGATCATGCTCCTGCACGGAGGGGGCCGGTTGCGCCGCGGCCACGACGGTCACGGAAGAATGCGTTTTCGCCGGACGCAAAGATTTCACCGCGTCGGCCATGGCGCGGATGTGCGCCGGCGTGGTGCCGCAGCAACCGCCAAGGATGCGCACGCCAAGCCCGGCGGCTTCGCGGGCAAATTGGGCGAAGTATTGCGGTGAGGATTTCGGATAGACGATGCGGTCGCCTTCGCGCTTGGGGAACCCAGCGTTGGGCATCCCGCTGATGCAGCAATTCTGCGCGTTCGCAAGCTCCTGCAGGATGGGCAGCAGGGATTGCGGACCAAGCGTGCAATTTGCGCCGATCACCTGGACGTTTTTGTCTTTCAGGAGCGATGTGGCAAGAAACGGGCGAACGTCGCCGAACGTGGTGCCCTCTTCCGAATAAGTGAGCTGCGCGACGATGGGCAAATTGGAAAAGGAACGGATGGCCTCGATGGCCAGCAGGATTTCCTCAATATAGGAAAACGTTTCGAGGATGAACAGGTCCACACCGCGCTCTTCGAGCGCCATCGCCTGCTCGCGAAAAATCGCGCGAATCTGATCCGGCTCGGGATGGCGCGCCTGAACGCCGATGCCGAGAGGGCCGATCGAGCCGGCGATCAAAATTTCGCGAGAGGCGGCTTCACGCGCCTCGCGGGCGATTTTCACGCCACGGCTGTTGAGGCGTTGGACTTCGTCACCAAGGCCCAGTGGCGCGAGCTTGAAGCGATTCGCGCCAAACGTGTTGGTTTCTATGATCTGCGCGCCGGCTTCGATGTAAGCCTGGTGCACGCGAAAGACCGCTTCCGGCTCGGTAGCGTTCAATTCGTCGAAACATCGCACTGAGCCAACGCCTTCATACAGCATGGAGCCCATGGCGCCATCCGCGATAAGGATGGAGTCCTTCAGCCGATCGTTGAAGTCAGAAATTTTCATTTGAGGTTTGAGGCATAATTCGAATTAACAAAATGTAACTTTTCCGGGGGCCGCGATCGCTAAAGCATATCCAGGCCAATCCAGCAGGCTGGAAACGATCGCACCGAGAAACGCGTAAAGCCAGAAACTGGATCCAGAAAGCGGCGCCTTCCTGGTGAAGAGAAAGAGAACGAATGCCCAAACAAAGATGCGGACCACGAACAAACTGCCGTAAATCAGGGCCATTTGCCAGTCCGGACTCGATGAAGTAGGTGAATTGCCGCTGTGAAAAAAGATTAAATCCGTCAGATAGACAACGAGAATGGTCGCCAAGGGGCCGAGAACGACTCCCAATCCCGTTCGAACCGCAGCGATTTTGACCGCCGACGAAGCGATAGTGGGTTCAAATTGTTTCAGACCCAATGCGGCAAGGGAATAGCCGGCAAATTTGATCCCTCCAAATGCGGCTATACCCAAGTATCCTGGAAGAGTTCCCGGCACAACTTCTCCTTAACGTTTTTGTTCCATGAGACCCGCAACCGTGCTCATCAGGTCGTACTTGGTGAGTATCTCGAACTTCGCTTCGTCCATTTCCACGAACACGGCGGGATTTTCGTGGCTGAGCATGTAAGTGACGCGCTCGACGGGCGAAGAACCCGGAATGCGGGGAAGCGGCTTGCTCATTACTTCGCGCACGACCAGCTTGCGCAGGTCCTTGCCTTGAAGCGCGAGGGTGAGAATCTGGTCTTCGTAAATGGTGCCGATAGGCAAAGTTTCTTCGAAGACCGGAATTTGCGAAATGTCCTGCTCCTGCATGGTTTTCAGCGCGTGGAAAACGGTTTGATACGGGCGCGCGATCACCAGTTCGCGCACTTTGCCGGACTGCCGCTTGGCGTTGACCACTTCCGCGGCGGTGATGGGCACGCTCGATTCCACGTAGCCGCGCTCGCGCATCCATTCGTCGTTATACACCTTGCTGAGATAGCGCATGCCGGTATCGGGAAGCAGAACGACGACAAAATCGTGCGGACCAAGATCTTTTGCCAGGCGCAGAGCGGCGCTGAGGCAACCCCCGCCCGAGCCGCCGGTGAAAATGCCTTCCTGCTTGGCGAGACGCCGGGCGACGACGAAACATTCCTCATCGTTCACCTGAATCACGTCGTCGAGAATCTCCATGTGCATGGTGGTGGGAAAGAAATCTTCGCCGATGCCTTCCACGACGTAGGTGCGCGCCTTAGCGATCTTTCCGGTCTTGTGAAAGTCGTAATAGAGCGAACCTTCCGGATCGACGCCGATAATCTTGACGTTGGGATTTTTTTCTTTCAGGAATTTGCCCACGCCGCTGATGGTGCCGCCGGTTCCCATGCCGCAAACGAAATGCGTGATCTTGCCTTCGGTGTCGTCCCAGATTTCCGGGCCAGTGGTTTTGTAGTGAGCCTCAGGATTGCACGGATTGTCGTACTGGTTCGGATAGTAGGAGTTGGGAATTTCGCGCGCCAGTTTCTTCGCCACGCTGTAATAGCTGCGCGGGTCTTCCGGCTCAACAGCGGTGGGGCAGACAATTACTTCGGCGCCGAGCGCTTTCAGCAAATCCACTTTTTCCTTGGACTGCTTGTCGGTGGTGGTGAAAACGCACTTGTAGCCGCGCACGGCCGCGACAAGCGCAAGCCCCATTCCCGTGTTGCCGGAAGTGCCCTCGATGATGGTGCCACCGGGCTTCAGCAATCCTTTTTTCTCGGCTTCGTCAATCATGGTGATGCCGATGCGGTCTTTCACGGAGCCGCCGGGGTTCAGCATCTCCGCCTTGATCCACATTTGCGGCTTCAGACCCTGATTGATCCGGTTCAGCCGGATCAGCGGGATACGTCCCACGGCTTCGAGAATATTGTTGCAGCGCATAGATTGGTTTTCCGGCACCCGGCCCGAGCGTGACCGGCCTGTGCCATACTTCCTTTAAGTTTAGCATGCGGGGCAGCGGCGATTCGCTTTCCCGCCTGCTGGAGAGGACCAAAATGCCACGCCAAAATATTGCGACAGGAACGCGCTGGGAGCCGATTGTGGGGTATTCGCGGGCCGTGCGGATTGGCAAACACATCAGCGTTTCGGGGACGACCGCGACCGGACCGGACGGAAAGATCATCGGGATCGGCGACGCCTATGCGCAGGCCGTGCAAATCATACGGAATATTGAGGCGGCATTGGGCCGCGCGGGGGCCGGCTTGAAGGACGTGGTCCGGACGCGGATTTTTGTGACGAACATTGCGGAGTGGGAAAAGATCGGGAAGGCGCATGGAGAATTTTTTGGGGAGATCCGGCCGGCGACGTCGATGGTGGAAGTGAGCCGGTTGATTTCGCCGGAGATTTTGCTGGAAATCGAAGCCGACGCGATCGTGGAATAACGATGTAGCGGCGACCTTCAGGTCGCCCATCCAACGAAAAGAGAGCGCTCCTCTTTAGCCCACCTAATCGCGAAAATTGTCATTCTGAGCGCCCGCCTCAGGCGGGCGCTCAGAATCTCAACGTAAACACCTAGAAGACGCCTTAAGTTGAGATCCTTCGGCCAGCAAACTGCGCTGGCCTCAGGATGACAAAGTTACGAAACTGCGCGTGCCACTACCAGTGAGCGCGGATGCGGTATTTCAGGACGGATTCGCCGTTGGCTTTCACGGGAACGTCGAACTGGGCGGCGAATGCCGCAGTTTTAGTGGATTTGTAGGTTGAGGAAAGCATCTCCCAATCGCCGCCGATGGGTTCATTCACCTGAACGGTGACGGGCGTGTCTTTGTGGTTGCGCAGGGTGATTTCAAATTCCATTTCCCACAGGCGGCTGCCGAGGCTCTTGTAGTCCGTCTGTTTGCGCTCGCTGACCACGTCGAAGGCGTTGCCGATTTTCACGTTGATGAATTCGTCTTTCGGCGTGTGGTCGATATGATCCTCGCCGATGAAGAGCAAGCCGCCTTTTGAATCTTTCTGATAGACGCGCACATTGCCCGCCGGAAGAGGAATGCCCAAGCCGGCCTTCTCTTCATTCTTGAATTTGTAGAAAACCATGACGGGGTCCTTGAGCGGTGAACCGGGATTCTGCGAATTGTGATAGTAAAAGTTTTGCCCGTTCACGACGAAAAGTTTTTCAACGGGAACTCCCGTTCCCTCGAGCAAGCTAATCTGCTTGGTCTCCTTGTCTTCGACGGAGGTACGGCGGCCGAGCGAATAAAGGTGATACTCGCTGAAACTTTCCTGTTGGAACTGGTCCCTGCCATTGACCGCGGGGGCGGCTTTGGCCATTACTTCCATGGCACGATATTGGTCGCGCTGTGGCAGTCGGTTCAGATCCCCGGCAACGAGCTGCAGTTTGGCGTTGTGAAATGCCGTGCCGCTGTTATTGATGACCGTGACCCATCCGTCAAGGTCGGCGGCCTTGTCGTCGCGCCCGACGGTGAGAACGTAGTCGGCGTTCCAGGAAAGATTTCCGGCGAGATACGAGGTTTCGATTTTTTGCTTAAGCACGCCAAGATTTTGGAGGGACATCAGGAGAGTGGGGCGGTCGTAGAGATTTGCGGGCACCTCCGGAAAGCGGTAGCTCTCGCCGTAAACCCCGGTGACGATGTCGTTGCCGATTTTCCAGACCGGGCCGTTGTTGTTGGCGAGCAGCGTGGCTTTGATCTCCTCGTGCTTGGTGGTGCCGTTATCCATATAGCTGCGCACCAGCGTAACTTCCTTGCCGACGTATTTGTTGAGCAGCTTCGCGGGCTCCAGCAAATCGTATTCGTAGTTCTGTTCGAGGACGTTGACCTTGTCGGGTTCGGTCAGCGAACGGAAGTGAACGGTGGCGGGATTAACGGTGGCGGCGATGTCCATGAACTTGAGGTGGAAGTTACCGCGGCCAAATTGCAGTTCGCGAACATCGCGGATCAGGGCGATGTTGGAGTTGTAGATAGTCACCGCCAGATCCGTCTGGTCACTCAAAGACGTGGATTGATCGGGAGCCGCGATGCGACCGGAATCCTTTTCCTGCGGGGCGTTCTTTTTGCCAGCGTGAAAGTCCGGGACAAACGCGGCGGCACCGGCCAGCGCAATTGTGGCCGCAGCTGCCACCCAGCGAGAAGCCGCGGTCTTTGGGAATCGGGTAGATTTCATCTTCGCTTCACCTCGTTGAGAATTTGCCTTCGGACTTAGAACGGCGCCAGCGTTATTTCTTGCACGCGGCTATTCGTTGACGGTTTGCTTCCAGGTGGCGCCGCCATCGGAGGTTGCATAGCTAATGTGGTTGCTCGCATCCCAGATGGAAGCATGCTTGGCGTCTACGGCGTGCACACCGCCCAGATCTCCTGCAATGGGAGTGCTGATCTTGGTCCAGTGGCTGCCGCGATCCTTGGTGAGCAAAAGCGTTCCGGACCTCCCTGCGATCCAGCAGACACGGGAGGAAGGCGCGAAGCCGGTGGTGAGGTAAGCGTTTGCGCCGGTTTCCAGAGATTTCCAATCCTTGCCGCCGTCCGTCGTCAATTCAAGCGTTCCCGCGGGCTGCAGCTTCCAGAAAACTTTGTTATCTGGAGTGAGGATCAGGCCAATGTCGGCACCGCTTACTTCCACCGATTCGCTGATTGCTCCCTGTTTCATCATCATCGCGTTGGTTTGAATGTTTGGCGCGGCAGCCTGTAATTGGGCAGGGACTTCCTGTTTTTGTTTGGCGGAGGGCGAAGCACTTTTTGCGTCGGCATGGGCCGGCTGTCCGCCCGCTGCTCCACCCACACTGCCACCCAAAGCCAGTGGCGCGGGCGGGGGCGAGGCAGGCGAGGCGGAGGCGACGACGGGAGCGTTTTCAGTGACTCCGGTATCTGTGGCGGCCTGCGCGGGGATTTTTTTAGAAGGAGACGGTGCTGGCATCTTTTTTTCCAAGGGCCCGCCAGCAAACTGATCCCGGGATTCCCGCGCTGCGTCGTCCGCTGCTTTCGCCCGCTCCACAGACTTCGCAGGCGGCACAGCAGAAGGCTCCTGTTCCCTTTTCTGCCGGGACATTTCGGCCGGTAGCTGTTGCAAATCTTTTGGCTCCGGCTGCGGCTGAACTTTGTTAGCTTGCTGATCGAGCATTGGGCCCGGCGGGGCGGGCTCCTGACGGCGAGCTATCACTGTATCCGCGTAGTGCGCCACTTTCGGTGCGCGCTGTTCGTAGTAACCAATAAAGACGAGGACGCCGGCTGCAACAGCGCCCAGCGGAATGGCCCAGCGCAAAAGCGCGGGGCGACGGCGCCGGCCGATCGACACTGGAGTTGCGGCCGCTTGCGGAATGGTTGACGCGGCGGGCTGAGCGCTCCGCTTTGCAATGTTCTCCGCGTAAGCGCCCTGAATCGAAGCCCCTTCGAGCACGGGAATTTCCTGCTTTGCCCAATCCTCGGCGAGCTGGTTTTCGGTTGCTTCGACCAGCGCGAGCGCTTCCTGGCAAGCTTCACAAGCGGAGATATGCTGCTTCCACTGGGCCATTTCCTCGAGAGAAAGATTCCGCTCGTGGTAAGCGGCCAGGGTTTCCGCGTCGGGGCAGTTCGCCTGCGCCGCGCCGCCACGCAAATGTTGCGCAAGCGCGCGTTCAAATTTTGGATCGCGATCGTCAGACGGCATGGCCCTCTCCTTCCTTAGAACGGCAGCGAAGGCATATCTTGCAGCGCCTCACGTTGGTTCCTTTCGGTTTGCGTGCGAAGTGCCGGACTTCGCTTCGGGAAACATCTGCCGGAAATCGATGGGCACATCTTCCGCGGCATATTCGAAACATTGCTGAATTTCCGCGTCGCTCAGGGAAAAGGCATTGCGTAAGTGCTGCTCGGCCAGCGCGCGCAATTCCCGGCGAATGCGCTCCAGATTGCGAGAGACGCTGGATTCGTGCTCGCCAAGCTGCCGGCCAATTTCCGCCAGCTTCATCTGCCGGGCGTAATACAGCTCCAGCCGCTCGCGATCGGCCGGGCTCAAGCCTTTGAGACAGTGTTGCAAGGCGGCGGCAAAGCAGGAAAGGTAATGCGCGCGATGGGGATCCTGGAGCGGCTGTTGTTGAACGCGCTCCGGCGGGAGCTCCGGCTTTTCGCCGTCCACCGCATCCAGCGATTGCATGCGACGTTGCGAGCGGATAGTGTCCACATGGCGTTGCGCGAGGACGGTCCGCAGCCAAGTCTTCAGCGAACTGCGGCCGTGGAAGTAGCGGAAAAGCGAGCGATCGCCGCGCTTCCCGTCCATCAGACCGAAAAGATCGGAGAACAGCGAGTCGGCCAGCTCCTGCGGATTCGCGCCATAACGGCTGGCCTTGGTGATCGCACCGGCGGCGGCGCGCAGATAGCCACGATATTCCTGTACAAAATATTCCCAGGCGGCTTCGGAGCCTTCGATGCACGCCGTCGTCAGGGCGAGATCCTCCATATGCAGGGTTAAGAGATACTCTTCCAGGCGGTCCGGGGAAGGTGCGCCATCCTGGAAACGCTTGCTCAAGCTGCGCTCGAGGCCACAAACGAATTGGGCTTGGGAAAGACCCCACCGCGTGGAGCCGGACTGTGAGTAGAGCGACGCGACCAGTGGCTCGCAAGAGGCGAGGAGCGATGAGCGGCCGTGCGAGGAATTCGTTTCTTGGGGAGGCTGCGGCACAATTCTCCTGCCGGGAATCTAAGACTCCTTCTTTCAGCATCCTAGAGCGGCAAAGAATTAACCAACGCCCTGTAGCGAAGATGCATCCTAAAGGGTACCCTAAAGGAGAGACCGGTGCGTGCCCCAGCAATTCTCCGGCTCGGCTCCCTCCAGATGGGATATTCTAGGGAGTGTTGCGCTACCTGCCCCGCAACGAATTTCGCCTCGGCGGGTTTGTCCGAGATACAGAAATCACGTGTGGAGATGCACTCGCTTTACCATTAGCGAGTTCGCGTCTTTAGTACGAAAGTCCTATTCGAGGGCCCGAACCCCCTCAGTACCCTCGTACTGGTAATTCACACGTTCTGATCTCGAGAAATCGAAACTTCGATGCTTTTGGATCGATGTTCCAGGACAAACATTAGCCCGCCAGAGGCGGCAAGCGGAAGGCCACGATGTTTTCAGATCCACCAACGAGCAGGTCGCTGGGCGTGGGGTTTGGCTCGAACCGCGGTCGGACCGCGAACTCTGAAGCCTGGAAACAACACATGGGAAGCAAGCGGGTGCCGGCGCGCCTGGCCTTGTTGCCCGAAGCGAAGCCAAACTGGCGACGCGTGGGATTCAGCGCCGCTGTGCAACTTGCCATTCTCGGCTTCTTCCTCATTGTTCCCATGTTGTATCCGGAACAGATGAAAACGGCCATTCAGTATTCGTATACCGCCATCGCCCAGCCCGTCACCGAAATTCCTGTCGCGCCTCCCCCGCCGCCTCCTCCGCCACCTCCTAAACTGAAGGCGGTTGTCCCCAAGCCTACGCCGCCCGTTGAACCGCCGAAACTGAATCCGCAGCAACCCCACATTTTTGCCAACCTGGTGGCGCCCAAGGCGCTGAAGCCCAAGGTGGAAAAAGTTGAAATAAAAGATCCGGACATGACGCCGAAGTTCGAAGCGGCGAAGATTGACGTGAAAGAGAACGGGCCAAAGCGTCCGAAAGAAGATGTGAAGGTGAATAACCTGGGTTCGGGGAGCGCGGCGCCGGCAACGGTGGTTGCTCCCGTGGAAAAAGTGCAGACCGGCGGGTTCGGCGATCCGAATGGAGTGGCCGGCAAGGGCGACCCGAAGCATGCGACGAACGTGGCGCGGCTGGGTTCTCCGGCATTGCCTGGCGGCGAAGGATACGGCAATGGCACGGGCGGCAAAGAAGGAATTCGCGGCACGGTAGCCAGCACGGGCTTTGGCAACGGCACGGCGAATCCTCCCCCAAGCGGCGGCAAGAAGGGCACGGTCGTCTCGACCGGGTTCGCAAATGCGGCAGACAATGCGGCGGAAGCGCCGAAGAAAAAGCAGCAGACCGGCGGACCGGCGGATATGTCGCCAACGATTGTGGACAAGCCGAGGCCGGAATACACGGCCGAAGGGCGTTCCATGAAGATCGAAGGGGACGTGGTCGTGGACATGGTTTTCCTGGCGAATGGGACGGTTCAAATCAACCGGGTGGTCAGCGGCCTGGGTCACGGCCTGGATGAAGCGGCCGTGCGGTCCGCGCAACAAATCAAGTTCAAGCCGGCGAAACGCCAGGGCGAAGCGGTGGATTTTCCGGCTCGGGTACGTATCGAATTTCGTTTGGCCTACTGAAGGGGAGATCAACATGCGAAAGTTTTCCAAGTACATGCTCGTGCTGGCGCTCGGCGGCTACGCTGGCACGACTGCCTCCGCCGCGCCGGCTCCCGATGGGGATCAGCCGCGGACGATGGAGCAGGTGGTGGATCGCGTCACGAGCAACGAGCAGAAGCTCTACGGCCAGATCCGCAATTACTCTCCGTTGGTTGAGACGTATATTCAAAATCTGAAGGCGGACAAAGATTTGGGCCAGGTGCCTGCCGGGGACAAGTACTTTCTCGGCCGCGCGAACTTTGCGAAGGGTGTGAGCCTGGTGCCCCTGACCGAAAAGTCGAACAAGGGCAAGAGGGCGTTAGGGTCCATCGGCAACTTCTTCAGCTTCGCCATGCAGTTCCTCCCCGACGGCTTCCTGCAGATGATCTTCATCGACACCAGCGGGTTTGACCGGCAGCACTACAAGTTCGACTATGTGCGCCGCGAATTCCTTGGCGAAGTGCGCTGCCTGGTGTTTGACGTGACGCCGCTGGAAAAGAAGAACGGCGGACGGTTCCTGGGGCGCATCTGGGTGGAAGATCAGGACTATCACATCGTGCGCTTCAACGGCGCTTACAGCGGCAACGGCCACTCCAGCTGGTATTTCCACTTTGACAGCTGGCGCACCAACGTGCAGCCGGGGCTGTGGATGCCGACGTTTGTGTACAGCGAAGAAAAGGATCTGCACTACGCCATTTCGAAGAAACTCGACTTCAAGGCGCAGACCCGCTTGTGGGGTTACAACCTCGGAGGCGCTTCGCAGGAGCAGGAGTTGAGCAAGATTCTGGTTGAGACGCCGATGCAGGACGACACCAAGACGGCTAACGACCTGACGCCGATCCAGGCGCAGCGTTCCTGGGACCGACAGGCGGAAGACAACATTGCGGATCGCCTGGAGCGCATCGGACTGATGGCGCCGAAGGGCGAAGTGGACAAGGTGCTGGACACCGTCGTCAACAACTTGGAAGTGACCAACAATATTGATCTGGATCCGGAAGTGCGTTGCCGCGTGCTGATGACTTCCACGCTGGAATCCTTCACGCTGGGCCACACGATTGTGCTGAGCCGCGGCTTGATCGATGTGCTGCCCGACGAAGCCAGCCTGGCAACCATGCTGGCACATGAACTTAGCCACGTGGTGCTTGGCCACCGCTTGGATTCGCAGTATGCCTTCTTCGACCAGTTGCTGGTGGAAGATAAGGATACTTTCCGGCACTTTGGTTTCCAGCGTACACAGGATGAGGAAAACCAGGCCAACGTCAAGGCTCTCCAGATCCTGAACAATTCGCCTTACAAGAATCAACTGGCCAACGCGGGGCTCTTCCTGCAGGCTCTCGACAGCCGCCAGAAGGAAATTCCGAACCTGATCAGCGGACACCTGGGCAATCGCGTGCCGCAGATCAACGACCTGAAATCCACGATAGCTGCGGATCCGAAGCAGAACCCGCAGAAGATTGCGGCGCTGCCCATCGGCGGCCGCGTGAAGATCGATCCGTGGAACGACAGGCTGGAACTCATCAAGAGCAAGCCAGTGGGAACGGTGGCGGAACGCGAGAAGATGCCGTTCGAGGTTACGCCGTTCATGCCCTACCTGATGCGCTATGGCGCCGAAGCTTCCAAACCGGTGGCGGCCAGCACGACGGCCCCGCAGGACGCGAAGCCAGGCGAAGCGCCAGCCCCGACCAAACCGTAAGGATTCTTACTCAACTCTGAAAACGAAAAAAGCCCCCGAGTTTCGGGGGCTTTTTCGTTTCATACGACGGTTCGGCTACCCGCTGGCAACGACCCGCAGCTTAAGGCTTCAGGCCACGGCGATTACCGCGTTTCAGTAAATCGCTTCAGCATATTGTGCGGATCGCTTGGTGCGCCTAACGACGCGTGACCCAACTATTAGAGCATTCTAAACTGGTGCGTGGCGGAAGAAGCGACTGCGCGCAGTCTTCATCGCTGCACGATGGGCCTCGGTTCAAGCTGAAACCATTGTTGCAATGCAGGGACGTCGCGAAACGTCTTTGAATTCAGTTTACCGGGAACGCCAACCCAATATACGGTCACACTATTTGTCACAGTGTCGATGCACATGCGCTGATGCGTGTCCCTGGCCATGTGTGGCGCGATTTTCCTGAGCCATTGGACTGTTCCTCCCCCCGATGCAACCTCCGCGACGAACCCGCCTTCCCTGGCGGCAGTTTGGAACGCTTCAATCTTCATCATGATCTCTTCCTTCTGTGCTTATTCGCTTCTGAGCTACGGGACCTCGCCTGGAAGGATATCTATGAAGGTGATTCGTCGCTGTTCCCTTTAGAACAATTAGAACCGATAGTAACTAACATAGCGCCAATATAATAAGAAGTTACTTAGAAATACGAAGAAAGCTTGGCGGGGCTGAAGCACTACGCAAGGCGGAGAAGGTCGCCGTTCTTCTTGGACCCAAATCCGGCTTTCCGCACGGTTTCGCATTCATGGCCCAAAGAGGTCAGAGTCCCTTTCAGGTCGACTGGAAGACACTCATCGATCAAGATTTTCATTTCCCAAAGCGTGCCAGGACAAGTGCCTTTGCCTCTTCCAGCGCGCCGATGGCTTGCTCCCGGGTGACTCCGGGGTACTGTTCCAGGAACTCGTCCAGTGTTTCTCCGCCTTCCAAATAATCGAGCAAGATCTGGAAAGGGACGCGTGTGCCGCGAAAGACGGGTTCGCCGCTGTGGATTTCTGGATCTTGGACAATAACACTTTCAGAGCCACTAGCCATTGTGAACCTCCTGCAGGTATGGCAATTATCGCATCACTCCGGAAGAACCGCTCTGAAAAGTGTGGGTCTCCCCGCCAGCCAGCGACTCCGAACCAGCACCCTTGAGAATCAAAGCCCAAATGGCGCGGCACCCATGTCCGTCCTAGTAACCTTCGTCTCCGCCACCCGCCGCGGTCTTGCAGGTCACTTCGCCGTAGATAGCGTTTTCATGAAGCGGTAGCCGAACTCCACGCCGTCGTAGAAATCCTGTACGCCCACACGCTCGTCTTTTCCATGCGAGCGGTGGTCTTCCATATCGAAAAACATGCAGGCGATGCCGTAGGTGGGAATGCCGGCGATGCGGAGATACTTGCCATCGGTGGCCCCCGTGGACATCGTCGGGACGATTGGGACTCCGGGCCACATCGTGGCGAGCGTGCGGTCGAGCGCGGCGGTCACTTCCGGGAGGAGCGGCGAGGGCGGCACGGTAACGATAGGGACGATTTTTCCATCCACTGTTTTTTGGGGGACAACGGTGATGCTGACCTTTGAATCCGCCACGACGTGCTCGAGCGTCTTGCGGACATTCTCCGGATCTTCACCGGGGAAAATGCGGCAATTGACGTTGGCGCGGGCCTTTTGCGGAAGCGCGTTTGGCGCGTGGCCGCCGGAGAGCATGGTGGCGACACACGTGGTGTGGAGGAGCGAGTTGTAATAAGGATTGTTCGAAAGGCGCTTGATCGAGTCCGGATCGGAAGGATCTTTTGCGGCGCCACGAAGATCGGTAGCCAACTGTCCGGTGGTGAGCGTGGCGGCGTGGGCAAAATAATTGCGCGTAATTTCGTTGATCTCAACGGGAAACGAGTAGGACTGCACTTTCAGCAGCGCGGCGGAGAGTTCGTAAATGGCGTTCTCCGCGCCGGGAACCGAACTGTGGCCGCCGGGATTTTTGGTCTCAAACTGAAAGTCCGCGTAAACTTTTTCGCTGGCTTGCATGCCCGCGAGCACGCGCTTCCCTTTCAGCTTTTCAAATTCGCCGCCATCGAGATTGATGCAAAACTCCGCGTCGATCCACTCGCGGTGTTCCTTGAGCAGCCAGTCGATGCCGTTGAAATCGCCGCCTTCTTCGTCCGCGGTCAGCGCAAGAATCAGATCGCGGTCCGGGATGAAGCCTTCGCGCTTCAGCCGGAGAAAGCTTTCGACCAGAATGGCGTCGCCTTCTTTCATGTCTTGCGTGCCGCGGCCATAGAAAAAACCGTCTTTCTCTATAAATTGGAATGGATCCACGGACCAGTCTTCGCGGCGGGCTTCGACCACGTCCAGGTGGCCGATGAAGAGGATTGGTTTTTTCTGGCCGGAGCCGTGGTAGCGAACGATGAGATTTTTCTTTCGGTCGTTGGGGCCGGCGACGATGACGTCTTTCTCGGAGAAGCCGGCGGCGAGCAGCCGGCGGGCCATGGCTTCGGAGGCTTTGGTTACGTTGCCGACGGAATCGCTGGTGTTGGTCTCGATCAATTGCTGAAAGATCGCGCGGGCTTCCGTGTTGATCGCCGGGTCGTTCTGCGCGTTGGCCGTTACAGGAAGGATCGCAGCACCACACAAAGCCACCGCCAAGCCGAGACCTCGGGTCATTCGCTTCTCCTTGTAAATGAAGAATTCAGCCTAACGGCAAATCCTGTGCCCCGTCAAACTGGAGGCAAGTTGCCGGTGTAACGCAGAGTCGCATAGACTGGCAGAGTTATTCGCACAGGGAGGACTTTTATGGATTCGCGAAAGCGCCGGTGGATGCAAATCGGGATGGGAATCGGGCTGTTTCTGGCAGGCAGCGCTGCCGGAAGCGCGCTGACGCAGAATCGCTTTGGCCAGCCTAAGACCGTGATTCACGTGGTCGCTTACAAATTTCGCGACGCCACTTCCCAAAACGATCAGGAACAGGCCATCAACGGCATCCGAGACATGGCGGCGAAGATTCCCGGGATCAAGAACATCTGGCTGAAGACCGAGCGGAACCAGTTGCGGGATTGGAGCGGAGTGTACGTAATCGAATTCACCAGCGCGGAAGCCGCGGCCGACTATGCGGAAAGTCCCCTGCACGAAACGTGGCGCAAAAAGTGGGAACAACTCCGCGAAAACAGCGTCTCCTTCCAAATCTCAAACTAGCCGCACAATCGATCTCCCGGCTGCTTAAACCAGCCACGAATCCTAAGCAGCGCTGCTTTTTAGCTTAGTGCCTGCTTGAGATCCGCGATGAGATCGTCCGGATGCTCCAAGCCGATTGACAGCCGAAGCAAATTCCGCGGCGAGGTTGAGCCTTCCCCTTCGGCGGAGGCACGGTGTTCGATCAGGCTTTCTACCCCGCCAAGGCTTGTGGCCGCTTGAAACACCTTCACTCGAGAGACAACGCGGACCGCCTCTTCCCATCCACCTCTCACCAGAATCGACATTATGCCCCCAAACTGTTTCATCTGCGCGGCGGCAATTTCGTGTCCCGGATGCGATGGCAGTCCGGGGTAAAAGACCCGCTCCACTTCCTTTGCCTGCGCAAGAGCCTTAGCCACAACCATAGCGTTCGCCGAGTGGCGCTCCATGCGGCACGGTAGTGTGCGCAGACCGCGCAAGATCAGCCAGGAATTGAAGGGAGAACAGACCGCTCCCAAAACCATGCGGATGTGAAAGAGATTGTCGTATAGCGGCGCACGCCTCTTAAGCACCAGGCAGCCGCCCTGCACGTCACCGTGGCCGCCGCAATATTTCGTTGTGGAATGCATCACCACGTCAGCGTCAAGATCCAGCGGCCTTTGCAACGCCGGCGTGGCAAACGTGTTGTCTACCACCAGATAGGCTCCAGCCTCGCGTGCGATTTTTGCAACCGCGGCGATATCCATGATTTTCATTTGCGGATTGGACGGGGTCTCCGTCCAAATGACTTTGGTGTTCGGGCAAACAGCAGCGGAAACCGCGGCTGGAGATTGCGTGTCGACGCTTGTGAATTTGAGCTGCCAATTCGCGAAGTAGGTGGCGGCCATCACCCGAACATGCACATAAGCATCTTCCGGAATGATCACGTGGGAGTGTGGTTCCAAGGTTTGGAAAAAAGCCGCCGTAGCGCCCATGCCCGAGGAAAAAACCAGGGCATCTTCGCCGCCTTCGAGCGCGCTCATCGCGGATTCCAGGCGATCCTGAGTGGGATTTTTGTCCCGCACGTACGTATACCCGTGAATTTCCTCGCTCGCCGGGCCATGAATATAATTTGTGGAAAGATGAATCGGCGGCGCCACACTTCCCGTAACCGGATCGGGTGCGGTCCCGGCGTGAACGGCCAGAGTTTCCATTTTCATGAAAAATAACCTCGCAGATGAACGGCAATGCAAACAGTTTAGTCCGGCTGCGACTCTGAAAAAATCATACAGTGGAGGGCGCTTCCCCCAATTTGGCTGGCCCTCGCGAACGCTCTTTTGGAAAGGCTGCCAAACGGAGGATTAGTCTGTTTCTTCGCGAACAATTCCGAACTTCCGCCGCAGAAACGAATCGAGAAGCGTATCGGGAAGTATGCGCCTGCCGAGCGCTGCCCACTTGGCCAGCGGAGTGACCGTATAGCGCGCTTTCGGATGGCTGGCTTCGATGGCGTGGAGAATTACACGGGCGCAATCTTCCGGCGTGGTTTTGGATTCGCGCCGGCTGGTGGTGGCCCCGGCGATAGCGCCGGAGTAGATTTTCGCGTAAGGGCTGACAGTGGAACCCTCCACATAGGATTGCGCAAGTTCTTTGGCGGTCTGCTGGAAATTCGTCATGATGTAACCCGGCTCGATCAGAATCACTTCGATACTGAAGGGATACAGTTCCAGGCGCAGCGCGTTGGAAAGCGCTTCGACGGCGTGTTTGCTACTGCTGTACGCGCCATAAGTAGGTGGCGTGAGAATTCCCGCGACACTGCTCAGCATCAGGATGCGGCCTGACTTGCGCTGGCGCATGTGCGGCAGAACGGCTTGCGTGACGCGAAGCAGTCCAAAGATATTCGTTTCGTAGAGGCGGCGCAGGTCGTCGAGTTTGAGTTCTTCGACAACGGCCATTAATCCAACGCCGGCGTTGTTGATAAGCACGCCGATGCTGCCGGCTTTTTGCAGGATTTGCTGAACGGCGCGGGAGACGGAGTTGTCGTCGCAGACATCGAGCTCCAACGTTTCCAATGGAAGTTTCTTAGTAGCTGCATGCCGGTCCAGTTCGGCGCGCTTTTCCGCGGATCGCCCGGCTGCGAACACTCGATAACCTTGTTCCGCCAATAGCAATGCGGCTGCACGGCCGAGCCCATCCGTTGCGCCGGTAATCAACACCGTCTGTTGCGCGTTGCCCATGATTCTCCTTTGTCGAGAGGCCCATTTTACGCAGCGGGGTGCCGGGAAGCCAGCCGGATTGGTTAAAAATCAGTTGCGGTGAAGCTTTCTACGGCTGGGCGCGATTTTGACTGGTGTTTCCGTCGCCGCGCGCAATCCGGCGACGAGTTCCTTTGCGCTTTTAGAAAGAGGACGCCTCCGGGGAAGAATCACGTCGAGGCTGCGCCGCAACGGCTCGGAGTTGGTGATTTCGAGGGGGCAGAGCCGGCCGCGGCGGAGCTCTTCGACCACCGCGATTTGCGGGAGAAATGCCAGGCCGAGTTTGCGCAGGACCATTCGTTTGCAGGCTTCGATGGTCTCGACTTCCAGGACAATATTTGGGAGCAAGCCATCGCGCCTGAACAGGCCGTTCATCAGCGTCCAATCGCTGGAGCCGCGGTCATAGGAAATGATGGGCATGGACTCGAGTTCTTCGAGGCGAAGTTTTCTGCGAGCCATTGCGGGATGGCCCGGATGGCCAACAAGAATCAGCGGATCATCGCGGAGTTGAATGGTTTCCACCTCCGGATGGTTCAAGGACCGAGCCAGGCCAAGATCGACTTCGCCGTCGAGGACCATTTTCAATACCTGCGCCGAGTTTCCGCTGCGCACGCTGACTACGACCTTCGGATGGCTTTCCTGATATTTCTTCAGTACCTCGGGAAGCAGGTAAGTGCAGATGGAAAGCGAGGCGGCAATGGGAAGGGCTCCGCCGGCGATGGGATGCAGCTCGTGGACCGCCTGTCTGGCGATGGCTACCTGGCGCAGGAGTTGTTCGGCATGGGGACGCAGCGCCTTGCCCGACAACGAAAGAGAAAATTTGCCGTGTTCCCGCTCGAAGAGTCGAGTACCAAGCGATTCCTCCAAAGTACTAATCCGGGCGCTTACCGCCGGTTGGCTGATGCGCAGGGCTTCCGCGGCGCGATGGAAACCGCCGTAGGTTGCAACTGCCAGAAATGTTTCGAGTTGGAGTATTTCCATGGGCGCCGGGCCTCCCGTACCTTCATGCTAGACGTACTGATAGAAATTGTCTATCACTGTGATAATTACAATCCGTTTGACTGACCACCCCCCTTTCCGCACAATCGCAACACCTTGAACCTGAATTGCGCGGGGGCCGGGCCTTCCGGCCTTTGCGTTTCAAGAAAGCGAGACGTTCCGATGTCCACCAATCAGGCCCACAACATTGCAGCACTTGAGAATCAGTGGCGGTCGAATCCCCGCTGGCAGGGAATCACGCGGCCGTACCGGGCCGAGGACGTTATCCGGCTTCGCGGCACGGTGCAGGTGGAACACACGCTGGCGCGGCTGGGCGCGGAGAGGCTGTGGGATCTGTTGCATGAGGAGTCGTATGTGGCGGCGCTGGGCGCGATGACCGGAAACCAGGCGATCCAACAGGTGGAAGCTGGTCTGCAGGCCATCTACGTGAGCGGCTGGCAAGTGGCGGCGGACGCCAACAATTCCGGGCAGATGTATCCGGACCAGAGCCTGTATCCCGCGGACAGCGTGCCGAACCTTGTGCGGCGCATCAATCAGGCGCTGATGCGCGCGGACCAGATCCATCACGCGGAAGGAAAGAACGGGAAATACTGGTTTGCGCCGATGGTGGCGGATGCGGAAGCGGGTTTTGGTGGCAACCTCAATGCGTTTGAACTGATGAAGGCGATGATCGAGGCCGGCGCGGCGTGCGTGCATTTTGAAGATCAACTTTCGTCGGCGAAAAAGTGCGGGCATCTGGGCGGAAAAGTTCTGGTGTCGACGACGGAAGCGATTCAGAAGCTGGTGGCGGCGCGGCTGGCGGCCGACGTGATGGGCGTGCCGACATTGATCATGGCGCGCACCGATGCCGATAGCGCGGGTCTGTTGACCACGGACATCGATCCTCGCGACCGGGAATTCTGCACCGGAAAGCGCACTGCGGAAGGGTTTTTCGAAGTCCGGAGCGGAATTGAGGCGGCGATTTCGCGCGGCCTGGCGTATGCGCCTTATGTGGATTTGCTGTGGTGCGAAACGTCGAAGCCTAATCTGGAAGAGGCGCGCGAATTTGCCGAAGGGATTCATGCCGTCTATCCGGGGAAGATGCTGGCTTACAACTGTTCGCCATCGTTCAACTGGAGAAAGCATCTCAGCAACGAAGACATTGCGCGTTTCCAGCGGGACCTTGGCACGATGGGCTACAAGTTTCAGTTCATCACGCTGGCGGGATTCCACGCGCTGAACCACACTATGTTTGAGCTGGCGCGCGAGTACAAGGCGCTTGGGATGACGGCGTATTCGGAGTTGCAGGAAGCGGAATTCCAGAGCGAGAAGGAACACCAGTATTCCGCGGTGAAGCACCAGCGATTTGTGGGCACGGGGTATTTCGACGCGGTGCAGAACGTCATCAGCAGCGGCACGGCTTCAACCACGGCGCTTGCGGGATCGACCGAAGCGGAGCAATTTCACAATTTACCGCTGCCACCGGTTTCCCAGCCACAACATGCCGCAGCCGCCGGCAACGACTGATTCGTTGCATCGGGCGAAACCGTTCTGATTGAAGCGGTGGAATACCGCTTACGGAGTTCCCGGGTGACCGCGTCGGACTCACTGGTTCACGGGTAGATTCGAATACAGCGTTTTGCCGCCACTTTCCATGACCAGGAACAACCTGCTGCTGTCCGCGGACTGCTGAAGGTGACTCCTTCGCTCTCCGTCAGATAGGACAAAATATCGTTCACCGGAATTCCATAATGATTGAAATTGGTGGTCGTCGATAAATACGGGCGCGCTGCCCGGCGCGTACGATCCGTACTCCAGGTTATCGAACCGCCCGTTCCACAGCAAAGCGTTCCGGCCGGTATAGAAAAAGACGGACGAAAACGCGTAGTACGCGCCATTGATGATCAGTTCACCCTTTGGAGCGCGCAACAGCGCCTCCGCCAGCGGCCGCGAGGAGAGGTACGGGTCAAAGACCACCAGCGCCGCGCGGCTGGCATGAATGAACAGCACCATCATCAGAGCGATGGCCAGATACACTCGGGGACCTCGTACCATCCAACAGGCAAAGGCTCCCACTAAAAAGGCCACGCCCGCCAAAACGAGAGGGAGGCGCAGATAGGCGAAGGAATGAAGCGTCAGATCGCCCATATGTCCCATCGACAATGTGTACGCTTCCGGATGTTGTTCCAGCGCCCGAGAGATGTCACCCGGAGCCGCCATGCCCCGCACCAGAACCAGAAGAATCGCGACGCATACGGCGCACACGGCAGAAATCAGGCCGAGGACTCTGGTGCCCCAAAGTGCCCAGGAATCATTTCTGGCCATGGCGCTACCCAGCAACAACGCTAAAGCCGGATAGATCGGCATGGAGTAATACTCCTGGGTGGTCGAAAACGTGAAGAAAATCAGGAGGAACAATGTCCAGCAAAGCGCCAGGAGGCGCGTTTTCCCGGCTCGATCGCGGGGCTTGAAATCCAGCCGCGCTGCGGCCGGAAAATATACGCTCCACGGGAATAACCACACCAGGTGCAGTCCCCAGAATGCCAGCCGGGGAACGGTGTTGTAATCGCGCGGGTAGCGAAGATTCAGAAAACGCAACACGTGCTCGTTCATGAAGTAAAACCAGAAAAAGCCGTGGTACTCCCCCGGACCGCTATGCATTGTGAAGTCGAGGTACGGCGGCATCCGCAGCGTGGCCAGAACGTGCCAGGGAGTGGCAATCAGCAGAAAGATCGCAGCACCGGACACCACGTGCAATCTCTTCCACACTTCCCGGGAGAAAAGCTGCCTCGTCAAGACGAGGTACACAAAAATTCCTCCGGCCGGTATCACCAGCGCGATCAAACCCTTCAGCATCACTCCCACGGCGAGGCTCGCCGCTAAAACCGCCGCCCAATGATTCGAATGCGTTTCCTCTGGATCCGTCGCCCGCTGAAACGCCCAAAACGCCAGGCACACGCTCAGCGTCAGCATCACATCCGGAATCTGGATTCGTGTAAACAGAAACAAGCCGACGCATGTCGCCAGCACCACTCCGGCGTAATAGCCCGCCCGCTCTTCAAACGCCCATCGCCCATAACGGTAAGTGACCCACGCCAGCAGCACAGCGGCAAGTGCAACAGGAATTCGCGCGGCCCAGTCGTGCACGCCGAAAATACGGAAGGAAATCGCAATCATCCAGTAAATTACCGGCGATTTCTCTAGATACGGGACCCCGTCCAGGTGTGCAATCACCCAGTCGCCGGAATCCAGCATATTCCGGGCAATTTGTGCCTGAACGGCGTCCACATCGTCCATCAACGAGGGTGGCGAGACGATGCAACCAAAGAAAACAGCCGCGGCAAGAAAGATCAGGACAGCGCTGGTTTCGAAACGATGTCCTGTGCGGCGAGCGGTAGAGTCAGTTCGCTTGAGATTTGAATGTTCCAGTGTTTCATCCATAGAAATAGAATCATCAGTCCCCAGAGGTGAAAGCCCAGGTTGGCGCGACGTCCCATGTGGTCGTTGATCAGCCCCGCAATCGCTTCAGGGCGAAACAATCCGGTCCGCTTTACCGCTTCCGGGTTGAGTGTGTCTTCCAGAAACGCGCGCAGCGGGCCCCGCAGCCAATCGTGCGTGGGGATATCCAGTCCGTTTTTTGAGCGGCGCAGCACACTCGCCGGCAATTTTGCTTTCATCAATCGCCGCAGAATTAGTTTTTGGCAACGGCCGCTGACTTTGAACCGGTCCGGCAAGGAAGCGGCGAATTCGATGATGCGATGGTCCAGATATGGCGGGCGAACCTCCAGGGAGTGGGCCATGCTCATGCGATCGACTTTCTGTAACAGATCGTCGGTCAGATAATATTTTTGATCGAATGCAAGAAAGCGACTCAGATTCCCGTCACCATCAGGCGCGGGCAGATCAGATTCAAACAAATCTTGCACCCGCGAGTGACTCATCTGCAGCAGCAATTCCGCCTGTTGGGACCTGGAAAACGACCCGTTCCAATACACATGCGCTTCATCGGGGGGAAGCAGCGAACCATCCAAGAACCGCTTCAACTTGTACTCAAAGCCGATCTTTTCGTCGGATACCGGCCAATAGCTGAGCGCCGCAAGCAGGGAACGCCTCGCCGCCTTCGGCAGCAATCTGGCATAGCCCGCAAGATGGTCTGCGCGATAAGTGACATACCCGCCGAAAAGTTCATCCGCGCCTTCGCCGCTCAGCGCCACTTTCACTCGCTGGCGGCTCAGTTTGGACAGAAACCATACGGGAACCGCGCCGGCATCCGCGAAGGGTTCGTCCGAATAGTAGGCCAGTTCCTCAATCGCCGACGGCAGATCAAGGGTCGGATTCAGATCAAGTTCCTGGTGATCGGTCTGATATTTCTCCACCAGTTCATGGATGTAGGGTGTCTCGTCGAAACTCCGTCCCCGGAATGTGATGGAAAACGTATTCAATCGTTTTGAACTTGCCTGGGAGGCGTAATGCAGAAGCGCCGAGGAATCGATTCCGCCGCTCAGCCAGATCCCCACCGGCACGTCCGAAAGCAGATGGTCCTGCGTTGACCGCTTCAAAAGGTCGTCGAGGGCCTCTTTCGCATCGGGCAGGGTCCAGTCCTCATTCTGGCCGTGTGGCAGCTTCCAATATTGATCTTCCAACACCATGCCGTCTCGCCATTCCAGCAGGTGGCCCGGGCGCAATTTCTGAATTCCTTCAATCAGAGTGAACGGGCCGGGCACATAATTCATGGCCAGGTAATAGTGGAGAGCCCTGAGATCCAAGCGCCGGGGAATTTCCGGATGATAGAGAATCGCCTTCAATTCCGAACCGAAGTAAATGTCATCACCGAACCGGCAGACGTAAAGAGGTTTGATCCCCACGCGGTCGCGGACCAGAACGAGTCTTCGTTCGTCTTCGTTCCAGAAGGCAGCCGCGAACATCCCGCGCAAGCGCCGGAAACAATGGGTGTCCCACTGCAGGAAAGCCCGCAAAAAAACTTCGGTGTCACTCTGGGTCGAAAAATGGTGCCCCAGTCCACGGAGTTCCTGCCGCAGTTCACGGTAATTGTAGATTTCGCCGTTGAAAACGAGAACGGTCTTCCGGTCGTCGCTGAAAAACGGCTGTGCGCCCGCTGCCAGATCGATGATCTTGAGACGCACCGCGCCCAGAGACACATTGGCCGACTCGTATGTACCCTGTTGGTCCGGGCCCCGATGAATTAATCGATCGGTTGATTCCTTGATCGCGGAAGGATTAAAGACACCATCACGGTGAGTGTAGCCTGATATACCACACACGAAACGTGTTCCCCCATTGGCGCCAAAAAGGTCTTACTCCTCCTGGCGCAGCACTAGCCTGGTACTTTCAACTTAGAAGCGAGGTGAGTCGCGCTGGGTTGCCAATTAAACCGGCAGGTCTGCCTCTCTCCTGAAGAAGAAGTGCCGGTCAGGACCCAGGGGTTCTCATTCTTGTTGTAATAGTAATATGCCTTACCGCAAAAAGGCAGTATTTTCTCCGCGCTTCTTGCTTCAGCCCAGGGGCTTCAAATCCGGATCGAGCCAACCGCAGCGAGCTTGAGAACTTTCCAACTTTCCCGCCGAGTAGTGCTCCCTCAATAGATACCTATTCAGCAATTGGGGATGGGTTTTTATCCATTCATAAAACGAATCGCACGAATCTGATTCGCAGCAGGCTGCGGCCACAAGCCGTGCCCAGGCGATGGTCGTCGTGTAATGAAACTTCTGCGGAGCTCCGGCGTGCTGGGCCATTTTGGCGATGCCCTTGAGCAATCGAGCTTCCGCCTCGGTTGGGCCGTGGTGCCGAACATAGAGCCACGCCAGGCGGATGTGGTCCGCGTGGTGAAATTTGGCGGGATCCAGTTGACACGCTTCAAACGCCCGAACAAACGCGTCGTCGGTGAAGGACGCAGTTCCGAGGTTGAGTTCCATAAGGACCTCTTTCCGTCAAAAAGTTGCGGTGGAAAAGAAAAAGGCCCCGATCCGAAGATCGGGGCCACTCCAACAAATATATCACACATTTTGGCCGGACGGAGGCGGGCCGAGGAGTTTAGCTTCAGTTGATCGAAGTCGCGTTGGCGTAACTCAAATTCCGACCTCAGATTCCAAGCTTTCGCACACCGGCCGGGCAACGCTCTGTCCAAAGGTACATGGGTTGAGCAGGGAAAGTACAAGATTGACTTAGACCAAAATTCGTCCTGACGGACAGTGGCGTTCCAGAAGATCTACGCCTATCATTTTGTCTGCGGTCGGTCGAACAAGCCTACTCCAGTCCACCTGCTCCACTTGTTTGGCAGCCAATTAGAAAAATAGAAGAAATGACCGGGGGGATCATGCAACGATTTCTGGCGATGGCAAGTGTGTGTCTCGGACTGACACTTCCCGCAGCAGCGCAGCAACAACCAATTCGCGTTAACTGTGGCGGACCCGTCTACACGGATTCGAAAGGACAAGTCTGGGGAGCAGATACTGATTTCAACTCAGGGCAGGTCAGCGTAATAGCTGCGACGATCTCGGGCACCGCGGATCCCGTACTGTTTCAAGACGGGCGAAAGCCCGCATCGACAAGCACACCACTGATTTATTCATTCCCGGTGGCCAACGGGTCTTATCACGTCAATCTATATTTCGCTGAAACGTATGCCCCGTCCCAGCATGCTGGTGGGCGCGTTTTCAATGTAAAGATGCAAGGAAATGCAGTCTTCAATAATTTAGACATCTTTGCCGAGGCTGGGGCCAATGCAGCGCTGGTGAAGGGCGCAGAAGTTCAGGTGAGCAACGGCAAGGTGACCATCGAGTTCGACGATGTCGTCAATGAAGCCAAAGTGGATGCCATCGAAATTGTTCCGGGCCAAGGCGGACCAGCGATGTCCCTGAAGTTTCAATATCCAGACGGCACATCAGTTGCGGGCACGCTGGCATACACCGTTTCTTCTTCCCTAATCACATTCAGAGGAAGCACGCCGCTGACAAACGGACAAGCCCAGGCCACGCTCTTTACTTCGCCGAGTGCATTGGGAATCAGCGCTCAGTTTCAGGTAAACCTGAGCCTCACGGATACGGCCGGGCACGTCCTTTGGCAGCTCGACCTCGGGATGAATCCTGCGAGCATAAACATCGGCGCGGTGCAAAGCTCGTCGCTGAATGTAATCGTTCAACGCCTGTAGTCCGACGAAGGAAACCGAAAGGAGGAGCCCCGCCCCTCCTTTAAGATATCTCCGCATGAAGAAAATGTCGGCGCGCCGACATTTAAAGTAAAACTTTAATGTTTATCACTTGAGTAGCGTTCCGGTATTGTCAGAAGCGACAACAGGACGCACATTTGGCGCTGCTTGGAATGGCCTTGGGGCGCTCAACCTGCAAGAGTTAGAGGAAAAGTTGCGGCGTGGCGAGCGCGTACCGATTTGGAAAAACATTCGAACGCGATTCATCCTACCAAAAAACATTTGATTCAAATGAAAGACTTCTGGGAGTTGCCAGGTGCCAGCATTATGGTCGGACGACCCAGAGCGACCCACCCTTTCTCTCCTTCGGCGGGCGGGCCCTCCTGCGCCTGCCTGCGGCAAGCAGGGCAGGCAAGGTAAACCGCAAAGGGTAGGCCACCCGAGATTTTTGGATTAGGATGATGGCGGCGGGTTGGCGGAGCGAGGGTTTCGTTATGAAAAATCTTTTTGAAGCGGCGACGGCTAAGGAAATTAAGGAGCGGATCGGACGGCTGTGCCCAACCAGCGAGCGGCAGTGGGGGAAGATGACGGCTCCGCAGGCGATGGCGCACTGCTCGGTGGGCATGGAGTGGGCGGTGGGGGACAGGGTTGAGCCGCGCATGTTTTTGGGGCGGATCCTTGGGCCGATCGCGAAGTCGCAGGTGCTGAAGGACGAGAAACCGATGGGGCGGAATGCGCCTACGGCGAAGAGCCTGGTGGTGAAGGATGAACGCGACCTGGGGAGGGAATGCCAGCGGTTGTCCGCGCTGGTCGAGCGGTTTGCCGCGGGCGGGCCACAGTGCTGCACCAAACATCCGCATACTTTCTTTGGGCGAATGACTCCGGAAGAGTGGGCGGCGTTGATGTACAAACATGTGGATCATCATCTGCGGCAGTTTGGGGTTTGAAGAAAGTCGAAAGCCGTTAGCTGTAAGCCGACAGCTGACAGTCCAAAGTTCAGAGCGGAAAAAAGGAAACCCCAGACTGGAGGCAGTTAGGTCGAGGAGTGGAGAGCCATGAAGACTCGTCGACGGAAGGTTCGGGCTGAAGAGGTTCGCACTGGACCTGTTGCTACGCAATTGGGGCGGGCGGCGGGGCGGATCTTTGCCGCGAATGAGCGGATGAACCAGATGATCATGAAACATCTGGACCCTGCGGCCTGGAACGCCAAGCCGCCCGGCAAGGCCCGCACGATTGCTGCGATTTTTACGCACATGCACAATGTGCGCACCAAGTGGGTCAGGCTTACGGCGCCGCACCTGAAGGTGCCGCGCCAGCTGCAGCGCGCGAACTGCACGCCGAAGCAGGCCCGCGCGGGATTGGCCGAGAGCGCCGCTCGCTGCGAGGAGATGCTCACGGAAGCGCTGGGCGGTGGCGGGGGCCGCATCCAGAAGTTTGTCAGAGACGGCTGGGCTCGGCCGTGGCCGGTTGGGGCGGAAATGCTGTGCTACATGATTTCACACGAAGCGCACCATCGCGGCCAGGTGATGATGCTGGCGCATCAGCTGGGATTCCCGTTGCCGAAAGAGGTGATGTACGGGCTCTGGAATTGGGAAAAGCTGTGGAGAGAATGCGAGGCGACGGGTGGCCCTGGCGGCGATAGTTAAGAAAGACCGGGGCACCCGGCGTTTTATTTGGCGGCGAGTGTTTGCTTTGCCAATTCAGTGCGGAACTCCTGCTCCTTTTGAGCCACGAACTTTTTGTAGCCAGCAGGATCGATGAAGGGGCTCACAGCGCCAGCTTTCAGGTGCGGATATTTTTCTTCCAGGCCGAAGTAACCGCCGTGGGCGCCGAGGAAAATATCGCAGGGTAGGGACTTCAAAACGTCGAACATGCGCTGGTAGTCCTGGGCGATCTGAGGATAACTGTTGTTGCGGGCGAGCTTGTAACCCGGGTTGACGTTGGGACTGCCGACGATCACCACGTTGTAGGTTTTACCGCCCTCGGTCACCTTCATGGTCCACGTGGTGCAGCCTTTTGTATGGCCTGGAGTGAGGTGCGCAACGAGCACTGCGCCGCCGAGTTTCACTTCGTCGCCGTCGTGCAGCACGCGATCGACTTTGGCTGGTGGATAAAGAAATTCAGGGCGGTTGCCGAACTGAAAATCGGCCTTGCCACCGGATTCGACAACGGGCACGTCGGCATCCATGACCATGTAACTTGCTCCGGTCAGCTGCTTGATCTTCGCGCTGCCGGCATCGTGATCCCAGTGCGCGTGACTGATTAGCAGAACCTTTGTGTCTTTGAATTTAAAGCCGAGCTTTTCGATGCTTGCCTGGATCAGCGGCACATTTGCTTCCAGATCACTATTGATCAGAATGTTCCCTTGCGGTGTCGTGACCAGATAATTCGCCAGCCCCTTACTGCCGACGTAGTACAGGTTGCCCGCAATGAGAAACGGCGGGAACGGTTCGGTCCATTCGGGATCGTTCTGGGCGAAGGCGCTGCCCACAGTGGCCAGGATGAGAATCAGTACGCGGGATAGGATCGGGATGATTTGCCGCATTCGCGGAGTGTAAGGGAAATCATCGGCATGAAGCAAATACCACAATTCTGAACGGGTCGTCGGCAATCCGGAAATTACGGTCCTCAATGCGTTAAATTGCAATCAGGCTTAGAAGCGTGTTGACAGGGAATTGGACTTTTGTTTAAAACGGACGAGACTTTATGCGCTTAAAAATTGCGGTAATTCTTTTAGTTTTTCTGACGGCGCCGGTTGCTGACTGTGCTCCGGAGCGCGCCTTCCAGTTGATGGAGGCTTCCATCGCGGACATTCACAGAGCGATGGAGGCGGGTACGCTGACGTGCCACGACCTGGTCCAGCAATATCTCGATCGGATCCGTGCCTACGACCAACAGGGACCGGCGGTCAAATCCATGTTGTACATCAATCCACGAAGCTTGCAGGAAGCCGATGCCATGGACCAGGAGTTCAAGCGAACCCACAAATTGAAGCCGCTCGGCTGCATTCCGATCGTTCTAAAAGACAATTTCGATACCGCGGACATGCCGACGACCGCGGGTGCCCTCACACTCAAGGGTGCGCAGCCTGAGAAGGACGCATTCGCTGTCAAACGGCTTCGCGAGGCTGGTGCACTTATTCTTGGCAAAGCCAACATGTCGGAATTTGCCACCGGTGGAATTTCCGCGAGTTCCCTGGGCGGGCAGGTGAAGAATCCATACGACCTCACCAGAACACCAGGCGGCTCTTCCGGTGGAACGGGCGCTGCGGTGGCGGCGAACTTCGCCACAGTGGGTACCGGATCAGATACAGGAGGATCCATCCGTTCCCCTGCTTCGGCAACAAGTTTGGTGGGACTCCGGCCAACCCGGGGCTTAATCAGCCGGGACGGGATTGTGCCCGTGTCTTTTACTCAGGACACCATTGGCCCGATGACTCGCAATGTTGGTGACGCGGCCAGAGTGTTGAACGCCATGGTCGGATACGACCTCGATGATCCTGTGACCGCTCTAAGTGTCGGCAACGTTCCAAAGACCTACACTGCGTTCCTGCAAAATGGATTGAAAGGAGCTCGCCTGGGCATGCTAACCAACGCCTTTGGACGGGGACCGGAATACGATGAAGTGAACAAGGTGATGGCCAGGGCTATTGACGCGTTAAAGGAACAAGGCGCAGTGATTGTCCCCGTGGAGGACAAGATCCTCGACATTGACACCTTGACCGCGAATTTTCGGATGAACGAACCGGAGTTCAAGGCGGCCCTCAACCGCTATTTACAGCAGCAGGGTTCGCACGTTCCCGTGCATTCCCTCGCCGAAATCATCGCTTCCGGCCAGTACTACAAGCCGACGCTGGAAAAATTCTTCGCGATCACACAGGCTTACGAAGATGGCCCCAATTCGCCGGACTATAAAGATCGCCGGATGAAGATGGACGAGATCAAGATTGAAGTGGCCGATCTGATGGCAAAAAATCAACTGGATGCGCTGGTGTATCCCCATCAAAAATGTTTGGTTCTCCCCATCGGGGCAACGTTTCAGAAGGACCGCAACGGAGTTATAGCCGCGCTTACGGGCTTCCCGGCGATCGAGGTGCCCGCCGGCTTTTCTACGCCGACGCCAGATGCTCCCATCGGGGTGCCGGTGGGAATGGAGTTTCTCGGCCGCGCTTGGGCCGAGCCCGAATTGATAAGACTCGCCTTCGGCTTTGAGCAGGCAACGCATCTACGAAAGCCGCCAGTTTCCACGCCTGCCCTGCCGGTGACACAAAGTGTACATCCTTAGACTCTTCCCAAAAGCATAAAGCCCCGCGTTTAATCACTGTTGGCTTTGGAAGAGTCACCGCTACTACCCTGCTAGGATTTGCGGTTCCGCGCTTCCGCGAGACGCGGAAGAGGACATCAAGCGTAGTCCAGCCGTCAGTTTAATGTGTCGGCCACCCGCCAGCTTATTTCCGGGGCACCGGGCGAGAACATTCCATTGAATTTGTTCCTTCTATCGACTAAATTCATGGTCATTCAAGGACACTTTGTGATAAACGCGCTTCGAATTCGAAATTTTAAGTCACTAGCGGATACAGGTGACCTACGGATCAAGCCTCTGACATTTCTGGTGGGACCGAACAGCTCAGGGAAAACAAGCATAATTCAATCACTTCTATTATTGAAGCAGACCGTGGAAAGTCGTGACCTCAAAAATCCACTGAGTATCAATGGCCCTTACGTTCAACTCGGATCCTACCCTGACCTGCTTTACATGCACGATGACAAGGTCAAGTTCGAGGTCGATATCGGGTTCGCGCCTAGCGTTCAGACGTGGCTTCCGACTGGCCTCCGCGCCGACAGTTCTCGGTTCGATACTGCCGACCACTACACTCAGGTGAGCACGAATGTACAATTTGGCTACAACAAAAAGACGATGCAGGTTTTTCTGA
>Ga0210407_10000134_pt1 | contig 92696 bp, 85 predicted proteins | sample IncBWC27MmetaG_FD_150860 | JGI IMG/M metagenome (GOLD analysis project Ga0210407, IMG submission 150860) | Forest soil microbial communities from Barre Woods Harvard Forest LTER site, Petersham, Massachusetts, United States - Inc-BW-C-27-M | ecosystem: Environmental > Terrestrial > Soil >...
GCTCCCACCGACGCGCAAGTCCGTAAATTCGCCCACCAGTTCGCCGACGAAATCATCTCCAAACTTTCCGGCGGCTTCCCCGGCGTAGGCGGCACGCAAATCGCCTTCATCAGCTCGCGCACCGGCACCAAGGAACTCTGGGTCATGGACTACGACGGCGCCAACCAGCACCCGCTCACTTCCCTACACTCCATTTCGCTCACCCCGCGCTGGTCTCCCGACTCCTCGCGCATAGCCTTCACGTGCTTCGCTCCCGCCAACAGCGTCGTCAGCGGCCAGATCTGCATGTACTCGTTCGACTCCGGGAAAGTCGTTTCCTTCGCCCGCTACAGAGGCACCAACTCTTCCCCCACGTGGTCTCCCGACGGCTCGCAGGTCATGTTCTCCTCTTCCATGCAGGGCAGCCCCGCGCTCTACGTCTCCGACGCCAGTGGCAATCGCCCCAAGCGCCTCACCTTCTCCAATTCCGGCGCCGACACTTCACCCGCCTGGAATCCCAAGACGGCGCAAACGGTCGCTTTCGTCAGCGATCGCGGTGGAGTTCCGCAACTCTATTTAATGAATGCCGACGGCACAAACACTCAGAAACTCGACGTTCCCGACAAGGGTTATCTAATCGACCCCGCTTGGTCTCCCAACGGTCAGTTCCTCACCTTCTCCTGGCGCCGCCCCTCCGGCAATTACGACATCTACATCATGGACGTCTCCTCGCGCCGCATCCTCGAACTCACCCGCGACTCCGGACGCAACGAACGCCCCAGCTGGGCCCCCGACGGCCGCCACCTCGTCTTCGAATCCACCCGCACCGGCACCCGCCAAATCTGGACCATGCTAGCCGACGGCTCCCAGCCCCATCAGCTGACCACCACCGGCCACAACGAATCCCCCAACTGGTCCTCCAAATAATCCTCGGTTGTAGGGGCGGAGCTCGCTCCGCCCTCTTGGGTTCCATCGTTACGCCACCAATAAAATGAACTTGAGGGTGCCCCACCCTTGGTTTGTAAGGGTGGGCTCTTACGATCCGAAGCCACAAAATTTCCGTTCCTCATTCTTCTCCGTGTCCTCTGTGCTCCTACCTCCGTGAACTCTGTGAGAACTTTTCTCTCTCCTGCTCCCCTCCTGCAATCTGTTCTCTGTTATCTGCTATCCTCTTAACTTCAGGAACCAAGCCAAAAATCGCACCACCCTCTTGCTTCCTGATTACTGATCGCTGATTACTGATTACCTTTCAGCATCACGAAATCCCAAAATCGCATCGAGGCCTTTTCCATTGAGCAACGCGATCAATCGAGTCATCTCCGGCATGCGCCCCACCGGACGTCTCCACATCGGCCACTACTTCGGCGCCCTCCAAAACTGGGTCAAGCTCCAATCAGATCCCGCCTACGAATGCTTCTACTTCGTAGCCGACTGGCACGCCCTAACCAGCGACTACGCCGACACCTCCGCCATAGCCGAAAATTCCCTCCAAATCACCATCGACTTCCTGGCCTCCGGCCTCGACCCCGCCAAATCCACAATCTTCCTCCAATCCCAAGTTCCCGAACACGCCGAACTCCACCTCCTCCTAAGCATGATCACCCCGCTAGGCTGGCTCGAACGCATCCCCACCTACAAAGAACAAGTCGAAAACGTAACCAACAAGGACCTCCACACCTACGGCTTCCTCGGCTATCCAACCCTCCAAACCGCCGACATCGTCATGTACTCGACTGCTGGTAAGGGTTTGTTCGTTCCCGTAGGCGAAGACCAAGTTTCCCACGTAGAATTCAGCCGCGAACTCGTCCGCAAATTTAATTTTCACTACGGTCTTCAGATGTCTCCAGCACTATTCGAAATTCCAAAAGGTAAAGAAGTTCCCCCGCTAGTTGCTATCATCGCTCACATCAAGGGTGGTGTCGGCGTTGACAACCCACCAGGCTGGGCTGCACTCAGGACGGAGCCCGTGAAGAGTCACATAGAAAAGATCCTTCGCGATCACGTCGCGGAAGTAGGAGTCGAAAATTTCTTGGAATCGCTATCGCAGAATCTGCGGTCATTTTTCTCGCTAACAAGCGTCCTCGAAGAGCCCGGCGCCCTACTCACTTCCACTCCCCGCATCCCCGGCCTCGACGGTCGCAAAATGTCCAAGTCCTACAACAACGCCATCACCCTCTCCGAATCCGACGACGACATCCGCAAGAAAACCAAAGTCATGGTCACCGACCCCGCCCGCAAACGCCGCACCGACCCCGGCAACCCCGACGTCTGCCCAGTCTACGACTGGCACAAACTCTTCTCCACCGAAGAACGCGACCCCGGCCGCCTGGCCTGGGTCCGCCAAGGCTGCACAACCGCCGGCATCGGCTGCATCGAATGCAAATCCGCAATGGCAGAAAACCTCATCAAATGGATCACCCCAGTCCGCGAACGCCGCCTAGACTACGAAGCCCATCCCAAAAAAGCCCTTGAAATCCTGGACCAAGGCAGCGCAAAAGCACGCGAGTCAGCGAAGCAGACAATGCAACGAGTCCGCGACTCCATCTTCCACTGGCCTCAAAAGCGCGCCGAACTCAAGTAGCACAGGCTTCAGCCTGTGTTCTTCGATCTTCGTGACGTCACCCAACAAATGAACTTGAGGGTGCCCCATCCTTCGCGGTATGTGCGAAGGGTGGGCTCTTACGATCTAACGCCACAACCTTCCGCTCCGTACTCTTCTCAGCGTACTCTGCGCGCCGACCTCAACGCTCCCTGCGTTGAGTCCCCTCTTCTCTGCCAGTTTTCTATCTTCCAATTTCCATTTTCTAAACTCACCCCGGCACACCCCTCACCCACTGATAAATCCCCTGCCCCACCAGCACAAACGTCAAGACAATCATCGCCACCGCCGTAATCCACGCCACCACATTAAAAGTAAGCGTGTTCGTGTGCTCTCCCATCAAATCCTTCCGGTTCACCAGCAGCAAAATAAAAATCACCACAATCGGTAGCCACACGCCGTTCCCCACCTGCGAAAAAATAAATATCTTCCACAGCGGCACATTCGGAATCATCACAATCCCCGCGCCCACAACAATCAAAATCGTATACAGCCAGTAAAACGCCGGCGCCTCCCGAAACTTGTGATCGATCCCAGCCTCAAACCCCATCCCCTCGCAGATCACATGCGCCGTCGAAAGCGGCAAAATCGTCGCCGCAAACATGGAAGCGTTCAGCAATCCAAACGCAAACGTGAACGCTGCCCACTGCCCCGCCAGCGGAATCAGCGATTTCGCCGCCTCTCCCGCATCGGTGATATTCGTCAACCCCGTCGCATGCAGCGTCGCCGCCGTGCAAATGATGATGAAAAACACGATCACCATGCAGCTGATGCTCCCGAGCAGCACATCCATCCGCGCCTGCGGATATTGCCGCGGGCCCACCTTCTTCTCCACGAACCCCGCTTGCAGATAAAAAAATTGCCATGGCGCAATCGTCGTTCCCACCAGCGCCGTCAACGTAATCAAATATCCCGTGTCGATATGAAACGAAGAAAGCGGTGGAATCACAGTCATCCGCGCTGCAAGCAGCCAGTCTGGATGCGACAGCAGCGCCGAGAAAAGATAGCTGAGGTAGAAAATGCACGCGATCAGGAACACAACTTCCACTTGCCGGTACGTCCCCTTCAACACCAAAACCCACACCACCACCGCCGCCGCCGGCACGGCTATATATTTGCTCACCCCAAAAATCTGCGCCGCTGCCGCCACACCCGCAAACTCCGCCACCACGTTCCCCAAATCCACCAAAAATCCGGTAATCATCACAAAAAACGTCGACCGAAATCCGAACTCTTCGCGAATCAGGTCCGAAAGCCCTTTCCCCGTAATCACGCCCATCCGCGCGCACATCTCCATCGTCACATAGAGCGCAATCGTCATCGGCACCAGCGACCACAGCAGCGTGTATCCATACGCGCTGCCCGCCTGTGTATAAGTCGCAATTCCACCCGCGTCGTTGTCCACGTTCGAAGTGATAATCCCCGGCCCGATCACCGCCAGGAAAAGCGCAATCCGCCGCCGCCATTGGTTTCCCGCCGAAAAAAACGTCAGCGTCCGCCCGCGGATCCGATCAATCAAATTGTTGATGGTTGTCAGGTTCATGCGTTCACAAGCCGCGACACCACGTCGTCCACGGTGACCGTCCCGATGGGGCGCTTCTCCTCGTCAATCACCGTAAGCATCCGCAGATTGTATTTATCGAACAATTCGAAGACGTCCTTCTCGCTCGCGTCCGGCGTAATACTCACCAGCGGCTCCGTCTTCAATTCAGACATCAATTGCTCGGGCGCGGCCAGCAGCATCCGCGCCACCGGCACCGTCCCCGAAAATTGCGCGTGCGCGTCCACCAGCACAATCGTGTCCAGTTGCTCCAGATTAAAATCCTGCTTCCTCAGCCACCCCAGCACCTCTTCCCTCGGAGACGCCTCGCTCACATACGCAAACTCCGTATTCATCATCCCGCCTGCCGTCGACGAATCGTAGCTCAGCAACTCGCGAACCTCGTCTGCCTCCAGGTTCGGCATCTCTTCCAGTAACTCCTCTGACGTTTCCTTCGGCAAATCCGCCAGCAAATCCGCCGCCGCGTCCGGCGCCATCTCCTCCAGAATGTCCGCGGCCTTCTCCGGATCCAGCCTTTCCACAATCTGCGTCGTCAACCGCTCGTCCAATTCCGCCAGCACCTTCGCCGCCGTCTCCTCATCCAGCGAAGCGATAATTCCCTGCCGCTCCGCCGCCGAAAGCTCTTCCATCATCTCTGCCAGATCCGCGGGATGCAGATCCTCCAGCTTCTCGTGCGTAATCCGCAGCTTCACCCGTCGCAAGGGATCCGGCTCGATCAAATTCACAAACTCCCACCGAATCGACCGTTGCGGCAATTTTCCCTGCAGCTTCCGCACCACCGACGACGGCGCAATCCCTTGCAACAATCTCCGCATCGCTCCCGGCAACCCCACGTCCACCTGCGCGATCCGCAACTCCACATGCTCGTTCGCACGGATCTCCGTCAGGTCCACATCGTTCACGCGCACCACTTTTCTGCCTTCGGTATCAATAATCTGCTGGTCCATCAAATCTTTCTGTACCGCCAGCCACGCTTCATTGGGTTTATAAGCGTCCAGCGCCCGCTCGCTTACCTTCAAATCAATCCGTCCCGGCGCCACTTTCGAAACCTGGTCGTATCGCGCCACCAGCGGCTGAAACCTGCCGCGCGAAATCAAAAAATGCGAAATCCGGTTCGGCTGCTCCGCCGGCTCCACAAAAAACTCCCGCACTCGCCCCACAAAATGCGCCTGCGAATCATAAGCCGACGCCCCAACCAGCTCCGTTGCAAACAGCATCTCCGCCCTCCTTTCTCCCGAAGCACAGCCACTTCTGCATTTGCGCTTGGGTTTCTCTTCTCTGCGTCCTCTGTGCTCTTCCTCTGTGACCTCTGTGTTAAATCCTCTCTTCCTCCCAAAACAAAAAGCCCGCAAACCATTCCGGCCGCGGGCACCCAACTCGAAAAATGCGCTCTCTCTACCCTCTAGCGCACCCTCCCAGCCCGTCACCCTCCGCCCGGACTCCCAGCAAGCTGTATCGTTCTGAACCCCGATCAGCCCCGGCGCACCGCGGATCGCTCGCCGGAATAGCGGTCAAGTGGCTGCACCCCTCCTCTAAGCAACTAGGGTGAGGTTCAAGTTCGCTGGACGCGCTCATACGTAAAAAATTCACTCCGAACTTAGAGATAAGCCGACCGCCTCGCATTGTCAAGAAAAATCAACCCTTTCCGAAATTTTTGCAAAATTTTTTGAGTGCGGAAGCAAAGCTTCCGCTTTTAGGGATGAAACCCAACCACCAAGCGATCCTGCCAGCGCCTATCGACCCTCTCTCCTCCCCTCCCCTCCCCAAACAACATATCCTTCGGCGACTCCCCCCGCCTCTTGCACTCCTCCACATACAGCACCAAATAATTCTTCAGCACATAATCCCGCGCCGAATACCCCAACTCCTTCGCTGCCCGGTCAATTGCCCCAGCCGTTCCCTCCAACTCCACAAACACCCCAATCGGTGTCTCGTCCACCTCAATCAACAACCCCTTCGCCCACCCATGCCGACCCGGCAAAACATAAGTAGTCCGATACTTCTCATACCGGAACCACCCGCGCAGCCCCAACCCCTCAAAAATCCTCCGCATCGTGGCCCCATCCGTCAGCTCCGTCTCAATCTCCTCCCGCACCTTATGCCGCCGGTCCGCACTCGGCCCCACATCCCCAATCGCCAACGCCTCCGGCGGCGACTTAAACGTCAGCAAAGTCCGCCCCACCCCCTTGCTCAGCAGGCCTTTCTTCGCAGGTGCCGGCGTCTCTGTCCGGATCCGCAGCAGCTGTCCATGCTTCGCCAACCCCCCATTCGGCGTATCAAAAATCACATTCATCTCATGCATCCGCGGCGCTTTCGCGTTCGCGGGCTTAGCCCCCAGCCGCTTCAGTGCCCGCGCCAGCTTCTTCCCATCCCGAATCGCCAGCTTGATCTCAATCTCCGTAGCCATAATCCTCAGCCCAACCTTTTGAGTGCGGAAGCAAAGCTTCCGCTTTTACGCACAAAACCAGCCCACTCAATCAAACAATACCAGCAAGCTGTAATCCCAACCCATCTTCGATTACTATGACCTAGCAGGGTATTCCACCAGCTCCCAAATTCTTGCGGTGGCCACCTTTGTAGCACAGCCATTCCTGGCTGTGCTCTTGGGTTTTCCTTGATTTTGTAGCGGCCGCCGGTTGCCCTGAGCTTAGCCGAAGGGTCCGGAGCGGGCGCTTTTGTTTAGAATCGACTTTTGAAAAAATGACTCCTGACTCCAACTCCGCCGCGGCCCATCTCTCCCCCGACGCCGCCTCCCCCGCCAAATCCGGCCCCGCCGGACTCCAGCCCCCGCTCGCCCTCCGCGAACCCGTCGAGCATGTCATCCACTCCGACCGCCGCGTCGACCACTACGCCTGGCTCCGCGACAAAAAAGACCACCGCGTCCTCTCCTATCTCGAAGCCGAAAACGCCTACGCCGACGCCTATCTCAAATCCACCGAACCCTTCCAATCCCGCCTCTACAACGAAATGCTAGCCCGCATTCTCCAAACCGATCTCAGCGTCCCGTACACCCTTCGCGGCTTCGAATACTACACCCGCACCGTCGAGGGCCAGCAATACTCCATCTACTGCCGCACCACAATCAAGGATCCCCACGAGCAGGTCCTCCTCGATCTCAATCAACTCGCCGAAGGCCATTCTTTCCTCGGCCTCGGCATCTTCGAAGTCAGCGACAACAATTCCCTCCTCGCCTACGCCACAGACACCACCGGCTTTCGCCAGTACACCCTAGAAATCAAAAGCCTCGATGACGCGACAATGCTTCCCCTGCGCGTCGAGCGCGTCACCAGTGCCGCCTGGTCCTCCGACAATCGCACCCTCTTCTACGTCGTCGAAGACGAAACCACCAAGCGCTCCAATCAACTCTTTCTCCACGTCATCGGCTCCAACGGCCCCGACGCCCTTCTCTACGAAGAAAAAGACGAACGCTTCCGCATCGACGTCGAGCGCAGCCGCAGCGGCGCCTACATTTTCCTCGTCGCCAACAGCCACACCACCAGTGAAGTCCGCTTCCTCCGCGCAGACAGCCCCTCTTTGCAGTTCCAGTTGATCCACGAACGCCGCGACGATCACGAATATTACGTCGACCACCATCCCGGCAGCTCCAGCGATCCCGCCGGTGGCGTCTTCTTCATCCGTACCAACGACGCCGGACGCACCTTCCGCCTCATGACCGCACCGGCCATCGATCCCGTCCGCTCCCGCTGGCACGAAGTCATCCCCAACCGTCCCGGTGTCATGCTCTCCGGCGTAGCCGCCTTCCGCTCCCACCTCGTCCTCGTCGAACGCGAAGAAGGCCTCCCCCACCTCCGCATCGTCGATCTAACTCGCGAAGCGCCCTCCGCACTCGCCGCTTCAAAACGCATCACATTCGCCGAACCCGCGTACAACGCCGCTGTCGGCGCCAATCCCGAGTTCGACACCACCTTTGTTCGCTTCACCTACGAATCCTTCATCACCCCGCGCTCCGTCTTCGATCTCAACATCCGCACTGGCGACCGCACCTTGCGCAAACAGCAACCCGTCCTCGGCGGCTACGACCCCACTCTCTACGCCAGCGAACGCCTCCACGCCGTCGCCTCCGACGGCACCAAGATTCCCATTTCCATCGTTTATCGCCACGACACTCCCCGCGACGGCAGCGCCCCGCTTCTCCTCTACGGCTACGGCAGCTACGGTATCTCCATGCCCGTCATCTTCAGCTCCAATCGCCTCAGCCTCCTCGACCGCGGCATGATTTTCGCCATCGCCCACATCCGCGGTGGCGGCGAACTCGGCAAGCCCTGGCACGACGCCGGCCGCATGCACCGCAAGACGAACACCTTCACCGATTTCATCGCCAGCGCCGAAGATCTAATTGCCCTCGGCTTCGCCGCCCGAAACAAACTCATCATCGAAGGCGGCAGCGCCGGCGGTCTGCTCATGGGCGCGGTCACCAATCTTCGTCCCGATCTTTTCCGCGCCGTCGTCAGTCACGTCCCCTTTGTCGACGTCCTCAACACCATGCTCGATCCCACTCTCCCTCTCACCGTTGGTGAATACGAGGAGTGGGGCAATCCCCAGCGCGCCGAAGATTATTTCTACATGAAGAACTATTGCCCCTACACGCGCCTCGAACGCAAAGACTATCCCGCCATGCTCATCAAAACCGGCCTCAACGACAGCCAGGTCATGTACTGGGAACCCGCCAAATACACCGCCAAACTCCGCACCCTGAAAACCGACGGCAACGTCCTCCTCCTCAAGACCAACCTGGGCGCAGGCCACGGCGGCGCCAGCGGCCGCTACGACTACCTGAAAGAAATCGCCTTCGACTACGCCTTCGTCCTCTCCGAACTAGGCATCTCCCAATGAATCTTTCCTCATATACGCTAGGCCGCTCAACTTCTGAACTCGAGGGTGCCCCATCCTTCGCGTCCTTTGCGAAGGGTGGGTTCTTACGCTCTAATGCCGCCAACTCTCTTCTCTTTCCCTCTTACCGATTACTGATTACTGTTCACTGATCACTTCCCCATGTCCGAACCCACCACACCCCTGATGCAGCAATACAACGCGGTCAAAACCCGCTACCCCCATGCCCTCCTCCTCTTCCGCCTCGGCGATTTCTACGAACTCTTCTACGAAGACGCCATCATCGCCGCCCGCGAACTCCAGATCACCCTCACCTCCCGCAATCGAGAAAAAGGCCAGCCCATCCCCATGTGCGGGGTCCCCTATCACGCCGCCGACGGCTACATCGCCCGCCTCATTCGTGCCGGCTTCAAAGTCGCCATCTGCGAACAGATGGAGCAGCCCGGCCCTGGCAAAAAACTGGTCCGCCGCGAAGTCACTCGCGTCATCACCCCTGGCACAGCCACCGACGTCGCGGTCCTCGACGCCCGCGAAAATAATTTCCTCGCCGCCGTCGCTCAAAATGCTTCCGCGTCAACCATCGGCCTCGCCCTCGTCGATCTCTCCACAGGCGAATTCCAGGCCACCGAATTCTCCGGCCCGGACGCGCAGGACGCCCTCCGCGACGAATTGCAACTCGTCCGCCCGCGCGAAACTCTCCTCCCCCGTCCGCAACAACTCTTCGAAACCGCGAAGACCTCGCTCCTCGACGGCGCCGGCGGCGTCGAATCCCGCGTCGAAGACTGGGTCTTCCACCCCGACTACGCCGAACGCATCCTCCGCGAACAATTCGGAGTCGCCGAACTCACCGGCTTCGGCCTCGACGATCACCCGCAAGCCCTCTCCGCCGCCGGAGCGGTCGTCCACTATCTTCGCGAAAATTCCGCCCGAGGCGATGACGCGCCCAGCATCGAAGCCCTTCGCCATCTCGATCGCATCCGCTTCTACGAACAGCACGACGCGCTTATCCTCGACCCTGTCTCCGTCCGCAATCTCGAACTCGTCTCTCCTATCTTCACCGAAGAATCCAAGTCCGCCGGCCCCACCACCTTGATCGCCGCCCTCGACTCCACCGTAACCGGCATGGGCGCCCGCATGCTCCGCGCCTGGATGCTTCGCCCGCTCATCGATCTCGACGCCATCGAAGCCCGCCTCGGCGCTGTCGCCCACCTGTTGCAACAAACCGTCGTCCGCGGCGAAATCCGCAAGGAACTCCGAGGCATTCAAGACCTCGAGCGCCTCACCAGCCGCATCACCCTCGGCCTCGCCACCCCACGCGAACTCCTCGCCCTCCGCAGATCCCTTACGCAACTTCCCGTCTTAAAAAACTTCCTCACCCCACCGCAATCCGGTGGCAGCGATCTCCTCCGCGACCTCCACGAAGAAATCGACGAACTCACCGACATCCGCGAAAAACTCGAAAAATCCCTCTCCGATGAACCGCCCGCCTCCGCCGCCGAGCCCGGCATGATTCGTCCCGGCTACCACGCCGAACTCGACGAACTCCGCAATCTCAGCCAGCACAGCAAGCAAATCATCGCCAGCATGGAAGAGCGCGAACGCAAGCGCACCGGCATCAACTCCCTGAAAATCCGCTTCAACCAGGTCTTCGGCTACTACATCGAAATCTCCAAACCCAATCTCCCCAACGCTCCAGTCGATTACGAACGCAAACAAACCCTCGTCAACGCCGAGCGTTTCACCTCTCCCGAATTAAAGGATTACGAAAGAAAAATTCTTGCCGCAGACGAGCGCATCCTCGAAATCGAACGCCAACTCTTCGTCGACCTCCGCTCCGGCATCGCCGCCAAAGCCTCGCGCCTCCGCGTCACCGCCGCCGCCATCGCCAAACTCGACGTCCTCGCCTCGTTCGCCAAACTAGCCGCCGACCGCAGCTACATCCGCCCAGAATTCAACAACGCTGGCGAACTCCTGATCGTCGGCGGCCGCCATCCCGTCATCGAAGAACTCCTCCGCCAGAAAGGCGAGCGCTTCGTTCCCAACGATCTCTGCTTCGAACCCGGCCGCCAGCAACTCCTCTTAATCACCGGCCCCAACATGGGCGGCAAGTCCACCTATCTACGTCAAGCCGCGCTCATCATCCTCATGGCCCAGATGGGCTCCTTCGTTCCTGCCCGCAGCGCCAAACTCCCCGTTACCGATCGCATCTTCACCCGCATCGGCGCCAGCGACAATCTCGCACGCGGCCGCTCCACCTTCCTCGTCGAAATGAGCGAAGTCGCCGCCATCCTCCATCACGCCACGCCCGCAAGCCTCGTCCTCCTCGACGAAGTCGGCCGCGGCACCGCCACCTTCGACGGCCTCTCCATCGCCTGGGCCGTAGTCGAACATCTCCAGAAACACACTCGCGCCCGCACCCTCTTCGCCACCCACTATCACGAACTAACCGAACTTGCCGAACTCCTCCCCGCTGTAAAAAACGTCCACGTCAGCGTCAAGGAAACGCCCAACGAAATCATCTTCCTCCGCCGCGTCGAACCCGGCAGCGCCGACAAAAGCTACGGCATCGAAGTAGCCCGCCTCGCCGGCCTCCCCAAATCCGTAATCGAACGCGCCCGCGAAGTCCTGAAAAAACACGAACAAAGCGAGCATGAACTAAGCGAAACCCTTACCCCCGGCGCCACCGGCCACTCCCACAACGGCAACCAATCCGTCCTCTTCACCGCCCTGGACCGCGCCGTGCTCGAAAAACTCCGCAACGCCGACCTAGACAACCTCAAGCCCCTAGAAGCCCTAAACCTCCTCTCCGACCTGAAAAAACAAATCGAATGACCAACTATCACGAACACGAGCAGAAACTAATTTCGTCGTTCATACTCCCGCAACGACAAAGCCGATACCTGGAATTGCTCCAAAAGCCAAAGCGGAGGAAAGACATCACACGCTCGCTCGGTCACTTTAAGCATCTGGACCCGCGATATATCGTTCCGATTTCGCCGCGTGAACAGCATGTCCCGGAAATCCTTCGTCTGCTCAAGGCAAAAGGGGCGCCTGAAATGTGCTATGCGCTTTCAGAGGAGGATGAACTTGATGGGAAAGAAGTTCTTCTTGCTGATGCCCTGAAAGAAATTGTTGGCAGGGGTATCGGTACATTTCTTTCCTGCATTCCCGGCAAGCTCGCGTACTTCGAAGATGAGGAAGACCGTTGGATCCTCGAGCGCCGTTCGTAGCTTAAGGTTTCTCGCCTTGTTCACTCTTAGTCTGCCTTCTCTGCGTCATCTCTGTGTTCTCTGTGTCCTCTGTGGTTAAATCTTTTCACCCGCTATGAAAACGCGACCCATGCTCGTCCTCGGTCTGATGTCCGGTACTTCCGCCGACGGCATCGAAGCCGCCCTAGTCCGCATCAGTGGCGCTCCCCCAAAACTAAAATCCAAACTCGAAGGCCACGCGTCCCTCCCCATCCCCAAACCCATCCGCTCCAAAATCCTCCAAATCGCCGAAGGCACTCCCGCCCCCGCCGCCGAAATCAGCCAACTAAATTTCCGCCTCGGCCATCTCTTCGCCGACGCCGCCATCGCCTCCTGCAAAAAACTCCGCGTCCCTCTCAAATCCGTAGATCTAATCGCCTCCCACGGCCAAACCATCTTCCATCAAGGTCCACCAGTCCCCTACCTCGGCACCAAAACCTCTTCCACCCTGCAAATCGGCGAAGCTGCCATCATCGCCGCCCGCACCGGCATCACCACCATCGCCGACTTCCGCCCCGCTGACATGGCCGCCGGAGGCCAAGGCGCCCCACTAGTCCCTTTCGCCGACTATCTGCTCTACCGCCACGAAAAATTAGGCCGCGTCTCCCTCAACCTCGGAGGCATCGCCAACATCACCGTAATCCCCGCTAACGCCAAGCCCGCCGACGTCTTCGCCTTCGACACCGGCCCCGCCAACATCCTCATCGACGCCCTCGTCTCCCACTTCACCCACGGCCGCCAGCGCTTCGACAAAAACGCGCGCCTGGCCGGACAGGGCCGTTTCCTCCCTAATCTTCTCAACGAACTTCTTCGTGATCCGTACCTCCGTCAATGCCCACCGAAATCCACAGGCCGCGAGTATTACGGTGTCGCCTACGTTCAAAAACTCCTGCGCCTCGGCAAGAAGTATCACGCGAAGCCCAATGACCTAATCCGTGCTGCCACAGTCTTCACGGGACTCTCCATTGTTGATGCCCTCAATCGCTTCGTCCTCCCGAAAACAAAAATCCATCAAGTCGTCGTCTCCGGTGGGGGCGCTAACAACCCTCTTTTACTCGGACTGCTGACAGCCGCAATGCATGTCGATACCGAACACGATGCGGTGCACATGGATGCCTTTTACAAAGCCGGTGGCATTGAGGTTCTCACTTCGTCCCAACTCGGCGTCCCCGAGTCCGCCAAAGAAGCCTACGCCTTCGCCCTCCTAGCTTACGAAACCTTCCACCATCGCCCCTCCAACCTCCCCTCCGCCACCGGTGCCACGCGCCCCGCCATCCTCGGCAAAATCTCCTACGCCTAATCCACTTTTCATCTGGAGTGACTCCGCCGGGTGCCCCACACGCCGGTTTTGCGTGTGGGTCTTGGGTTTCTCTGCTCCTTTTTCCTTGGGTGCCGCACCCTGCCAGCCCTGAGCGATGCCGAATGGGCGGTTTTCAGGGTGCGGGTTTTCTCTTCTCTGTGTACGGGCGGCTTTACGCCGCCTTCTTCTCCCCGCCCTAAAAGCGGGCGCACCAGTTGCTCAGGCTTGCCCTGAGCTGCGAAGGGCTCTCCTGCCTGTGCTCTTGGGTTAGCTTTTTCCTAATCTGTCATCCCGACCGGAGTGGCCGGCATTTTCTTGCGCGCCGCAGTTAGGTGCGCCGGCCACGGAGCGGAGGGACCGTGGCAACCTTAAGCAATTTCGCAAATCACTGGGATCAGCAATTCTCCTCTGCGTCTCAGCGATCTCTGCGTTAATTCTCTTCTTCCGTTTTTCTATTTCCAATTTCCAATCTCCAAACTCACGCCGGCACCGCGTCATCCCCCTCCAGCGCCTCCTGAATAATCTCCGCAGGTATCGCCCCCTCGCGCCCGATGCACCAATTCTCCCCGCGCAACTCCACAATCGTCGACGGCACCAACTCCCCCGCCTCCCCGGTATCCAATATCAAGGGAATCCGATCCCCCAACTGCAGCATCACCTCTTCAGCGTTCGCGCAAGTATTCGACCCCGTCAAATTCGCGCTAGTCCCCGTCAACGGCACGCCCAACTCTTCAATCAAACTGCAAACCACCTCATTCTTCGGCCACCGCAGCGCAATCCGCCGCGTATTCGCCGTCACCTTAAGCGGCAACCGGTTCGACGCCTCCACCACCACCGTCAGCGGCCCCGGCCAGCAAGCCTGCGCCAACCGATAAAAGTTCGCCGGCAGATCCCGCGAAAGCGCCCGCGCCTGCGCCAGCGAATTGATCAGAATCGGCAACGCCCGCGATTCCGGCCGCCCCTTCACGCGAAAAATCTCTTCCACCGCCGCCAGGTTCACCGGATCCGCCGCCAGCGCATACAAAGTGTCCGTCGGAATAGCCACCACTGCGCCACGCCGCAACCACGACGCCGCATACCGAATCGTTTGTCTATCGGGGTTCTGCGGATCGACTTTCAACACTTCGGCTGACAAGGGGGACCGCCATCCTCTTTTGGAAAGTGCGGCTCGCCACCGACGCAAGGCCCACTCAATGCCCAAATAAGCCGCTCGCACAGGACGCTACCACACGCCGCATACCCGCGCAATGACGCCCGCCACGTAGCATAGGCTTCAGCCTGTGCTCTTGGGGTCCTCTTCTCAGTGCTCTCTGTGCTCCTTCTCTGCGCCCTCTGTGTTAAATCCTTTCTCTGTTCCTCTTCTACAATTTGCCGCCACGCAACCCCCAATGCTACGCTGCCCGCACATGCCACCATCCTCAAAGCCCGCGCCCGACGGCCTCCTAACCAGCCGTGACAACCGCTGGCTAAAGCAATTCCGCATCGCCCTTCGTGGCGGCCTCCAAACCGACACCGGCAGCGTAGGCGTAGAAGGCCCCCGCCTCGTCCAGGAAGCCCTCGAATCCGGCTGCGCCATCGAAGCCGTCCTCTTCAGCGAATCCGGCGAACGCCATCGCGAAAAGCTCGCGCACCTGATCTCCCGCCCCGAAATGGCCTTCCCCGTCCTCAAAACCACCGACCGCCTCTTCGAAGGCATCGCCGACACCGAACATCCCCAAGGCGTAGCCGCGCTAGTCATCCCCCGCCAAACCCAACTTGAAGATCTCTTCGCCACTCCCCGCGGCGCCTGCTCCCCATTAATCGTCGTTCTCGCCGGCGTCCAAGACCCCGGCAACGTCGGCACCATCCTCCGCACCGCCGCTGCTTTCGGCGCCACCGGAGCCGTCACTTCCGCCACTGGCCAATCCGGCACCGCCAGCCCCTTCTCTCCCAAAGCCCTCCGCGCCTCCGCAGGCGCCGCCCTTCACCTTCCGCTCGTAGCCGGAGCCGCTCTAGGCATTCTCCTCACTCAATTCAAACTAAACGCCATCTCCACCATCGCCACCTGTGTCCACGAAAATACTTCCGCCGGCGACCCTCCCTCCGCCCCCTGGGAACTCGACTGGTGCCAACCCATCGCCCTCCTAGTCGGCAACGAAGGCGCCGGCCTCCCCGAAGACGTCGTCCATTCCGCCGACGCCCGCATCCAAATCCCCATGCAACGCCACGTCGAATCCCTAAACGCCGCCGCCGCCGCCGCCGTCCTCTTCTACGAAGCCTTCCGCCAACGCCAACGCAAATAATCCAAGCAATCCGAATGTAGTGGCCAGTCTTTAGACTGGTCCCTCCGACTCCGTAGCGGCCACTTTCAAGTGGCCTCGATTGTCTTGTAGCGGCCCCTTCCGCTTGCCCTGACGCAGGAAGGAACCCCGTCATAAGCCCGAAACTCCCTCCCCCAAAAACAAAAGCGGCCAAGTCTCCACCCGGCCGCTCAATTTCGCTTCCCAATTTCCAATTTCTATTTTCTAATGCCTCACCGCCGCCATCGCCCCAGTTGCAATCGTAATCGGCGCCGACACCACCGACGCCTCCGCATTCGGCACCTTCGTCCGTCCGGGACTCGTCTCGATATTCGCATTTGGATCCATCTCAGCCGAAATCACAAACACGTACGTATTCCCAGCCGTCAGAAACGGCACCTGCATTGTCGTCTTCGCTGTCGCGTACCGGAACGTTTGCACATATTCCACGGTCCCGCCGGGCTGGAGCGTACTCAACAAGAAAACTTTCACGAAATATCCATAGGGCTGCCCCGTCGCTGGAGCTTCCCAACTTAAATTCACGCTAGTGGTATTCAGGTTCGCGGCCTGAAACAAACTCGCCCCGTTCAATGTGGGATTCTGTACCGGTGTCAGCATAGGGCTTACCGGGCTGCTCGGCAGAGTGGTAGTTTGCCGGTTCCCAACGATGAATGTATCCGTTACGTTGGAATTTGGCCTTGGCAAGCTCACAGTCGATGCCTGACAGTACTGAAACAGTCGGGGCCACTCAGCCGGAAATGGATCGCCATAACTTAACTCCCCGTAATCCACATCGGTCACAATCGGAGGAAGGCCCGAACTTCCCAGGATACTCGAGGGGAATCCGAAGCCCCCACAGGCTGCGCCCGGATCGCCAACGTCTATTCCTCGTCCTATTCCAAACGGCTGAAGCAACTGAAAAACTCCAAACGACGGCGTGTCCGGCGAAACTGGCACAAATCCGTTGGCGAGATAGGGCTGCGCAACCACGGCATAATTCGAATACAACGGAGTCGACGTCCCAGGACCAATCCCCTGCATGGCGTTCGCCCACGCACTGCCTTTGATGCTCAGGTTGACCGAAGCCAATGGGCTCGGATTCAGCATCACCGTCAGATTATTTGTTCCTCCGTTTACCAACGACAAATTCGATAACTGCCCCTCCGGACCAAGCGCGGTCCACTGAACTCCTCCGGCACTGACCAACTCGTACTCTAGAAAGTACAGCGTGTCGATCTTCGTATAATCGAGAAATGACTGGAAGGAGCTTGTCCCAGTCAGGGTGGTTGAATTCCCCAAACCCGCCAGCAACAATGGCACTTCTTCCAGGTTCAATCCATCGGATCTCGATGTGACCACAACTCCCGGCGGCGCGGGTACCAATCCCGAAAGTGAATAATCAAAGGTCGTGGTTACCGCTGGCGTAACGCTGCTCAACGGGTTTCCGATCACATTCTGGCCATTATCGAAATCGTTGGCGGAGGTCCAATAGAAATTCACAGGACGGGCTTCCAACCAGTAGTACCCCGCCGGTACGTTTACGAAGCTCACGCTCGCATCCGCATTTGCCGTTCCAACGTACTTCACCAGCGTCCCATCCGATTGTGGGAAGAAAAGCTGCGGCCCGGGTGACAGTCCCGCTGGCAACACCACCGGCAGATTCGTGCTTCCATTCGGCCCCCAGAATGTAAATACCTCAGTGACATTCACATTCCCGTTCGGCGTAACGCTCCAAGTCTGCGTCGCGCTTCCTCCGGCTGCCGTCGTCGCTTTTACGGTGAACGCATTCCCCACCCGCGACTCCTGATGCGTCGGCGTCCACGTTACCGCATTTCCCGAAAGCGTCGCGCCTGCCGGACCGCTGCTCAACTCATACGTAATGGCGCTCATATCCGACGAAGTCGCCGTCACCTGATACGAATACATCATCCCTTCTTCCGCCGCCGTCACTGGCGTACTCGTAAACGTCGGCGTGGCAGGCATCGTCGTGCCGCCACCACTGCCGCCGCCGCATCCAAAAAGAATATTCGCGCCAAATAACAGAACCACAGGAAGGAACTTTCGATGCGAGCAGATCATAAGAGGGGCCTCGGGCCTTTCCCGCGCGCCCGTTAGCCTATCCCACACGTCCCCACTAAAACAAGCCCCAGACGTCGTTCAGAGTCAAGACTCTCCCAGGCAGGTGCCCCAGGTGCCGTCGTTGCACCTGGGGTTCTTCTCTTCTCAGCGAACTCTGCGCTCTTCCTCTGCGTCCTCTGCGTTAAGTCCCCGCCCTCTCTTCCCCCCATTCGATTTCTCTCGCCAAACCTCTTACACTGGAATCCAATGAGCCTCTTCCCCACCCTTCCCGAACCCGAAACCTCCGCGGCCCTCCAGCCTCTCGCCGAGCGCATGCGTCCCCGCACTCTCGACGAATTCATCGGCCAGGAAAAACTCCTCGGCCCCGGCAAACCCCTCCGCGTGCAAATCGAATCCGACAATCTCTCCTCGATGCTCTTCTGGGGCCCCCCTGGCTGCGGCAAAACCACTCTCGCACGCCTCATCGCCCGCCTAACCAAATCCGAATTCATACCCTTCAGCGCAGTCACCAGTGGCATCAAGGAAATCAAAGAAGTCATGGCCGAAGCCGAAAGAAAATCCCGCAGCGGCCTCCGCACCATCGTCTTCGTCGACGAAGTCCACCGCTTCAACAAATCCCAACAGGACGCCTTTCTCCCTCACGTCGAAGCCGGCCACATCCTCTTCATTGGCGCCACCACCGAAAATCCTTCCTTCGAAGTAATCTCCCCCCTCCTCTCCCGCACCAAGGTCTACATCTTGGAAGCGCACACGACACCCCAAATCGTAGAACTCCTCCACCGCGCGCTCTCCGACAAGGAACACGGTTTGGGCAACGAGAGAATCGACGCCTCCGAAGACGTCCTCTTCCGCATCGCCTCCTTCGCCAACGGCGACGCCCGCACCGCCTACAACATCCTCGAACTCTCCTCCAAAAGTGTAGAGCCGGGTGCCCCACCCTCGGTTTTTGAGGGTGGGTCTTCGATCTCAGCCTCCACCCAGCCTGTCAAACACATCACCAAAGATCTCCTCGAATCCCTCCTCCAACGCAAAATGCTCCGCTACGACAAATCCGGCGAAGAACACTTCAATCTAATCTCCGCTCTCCACAAATCCGTCCGCAATTCCGATCCCGACGCCGCCCTCTACTGGCTAGCCCGCATGCTCGAATCCGGTGAAGAGCCTCTCTACCTCGCCCGCCGCCTCGTTCGCATGGCCAGCGAAGATATCGGCCTCGCCGAGCCCGGCGCCCTCGCCGTCACTCTAGCCGCCAAAGACGCCTTCGATTTCCTCGGCGCCCCCGAAGGCAATCTCGCCCTCGCGCAAGCCGCCGTCTATCTTTCCCTCGCCCCAAAATCCAACGCCCTGTACGCCGCCTACGGCGAAGTCCTCGAAGACGTCCACAAAACCGAAGCCGATCCCGTCCCCCTCCATCTCCGCAACGCTGTCACCGGCCTCATGAAAAATATCGGCTACGCCCAAGGCTACAAATACGCCCACAATTTCGACGACAAAGTCACCGACATGACCTGCCTCCCAGACAACCTTTCCTCCCGCCAATACTACAAACCTACTGACCAGGGTTTCGAAGCCCGCCTACGCACCCGTATGGACGAAATTCGCAAAATCAAATCCAAACCCGCAGGCACCACCCGATAAAATGACGACCAAACGTACCATCGGCGCTCTGCAGTTCTCTTCGTTTGCCTTCCTTCTCTGCGCCCTCTGCGCCTCCACCCCTCTTCTCTCCGCGTTAAACTCTTCTCCTCCCACCCGTCCCAAAATCACAGGCATCGACCACGTTCGGATATATGTTTCCGATATCGAGAAGTCCCGCGAGTTTTATTCAAAACTATTTGGTATCCGTCTCAAAGGAGGAATGTGCTTCGACACTTCCAATCGTTGCTTCACGGTCGGTTGGGCACACGGCCAGACAATTGATATAGAACAGGCGCCCACTCCGGGCACCAGAGACTTGCTTGCAGAGATTGCTATCGCCACAGACAATATCGAGCAGATGCGAAGCTACCTTGTATCGAATGGCGTAGCCGCTACAAAAATTGCGAAGGACAACTACGGAAAAAGTCTTCTGGACGCTCATTTCGAAGTACGCGACCCCGAAGGACACTTGATGTCCTTTATCCAGCGTTCAGCCTTTCCCGTTGATGACCCTCCGCCGGGCGCACCATGGTACGTGCAGATTATTCACGCCGGCTTTGTCGTTCACGACCGAGCGGCCGAGGATAAATTCTACAAAGACATTTTGGGATTTCACGTGTACTGGCATGGAGGCATGAAGGACGACGAAACCAACTGGGTGGACATGCAAATGCCCGACGGCGCCAATTGGATCGAATACATGCTGAACGTTCCTGCCGACGCTGACAGGCACACTCTCGGCGTCATGAATCACATCGCCCTTGGCGTTCCCGGCATTCACGCCGCCCAGCAACAGCTAATCAAGAATGACTGGAAGGGCGACGAAAAGCCCCAAATCGGCCGCGACGGCAAATGGCAACTCAACCTCTACGACCCCGACGGCACCCGCGTCGAACTCATGGAATTCACCCCCGTCGAAAAACCCTGCTGCAGCGAGTACACTGGTCCTCACCCGAAACCATGATCGGCTCAGCAACTAAACCCTTCGCAACCATTCCTAAATCCCCGGGTGCCCCAGGTGCCGAGGTAGCACCTGGGCTCTTGGGTTTCCCCGCCTGTGTAGCGGCCGCCTTCCGAGGCGGGCGCCCTTCTCCGATTTTGACTGCGAAAGCAAAGCTTTCGCTTTTACGCTCTCAACCGCACCACCCAACTCAACCACAATCACGACCTATAATCCTGAAGCTATCCGACGAGGTCTGGCTTGTGGACTCCGGTGAAACCGGAGATAGCCGAAGAACCTCAACCACAAATTTTGCCTCCACTGTTCTTTCGCTCGCCACTCGCCACTCGCCACTCGTCACTCTGTTCCTCCTTCTCGCCTTCTTCCCATCCGCATCCCCCGCCCAAAACCTCGACAAGCCCGTCACCAACGTCGACGAAGAAGTCACCGCCTTCGCCTACGCCCCCAACGGCAACGTCGTCTTCTCCGTCCGCCGCATGTTCAAAACCAAAAAATACGATCTTCAGCGCGACGACATCTGGCTCCTCGAAGCCGGCGGCAAGCGCAAGCGTCTCCTCGAAGGCCAGAAATTCACCCACGAAGACAAACTCTTCACCTACCAGGTCGAATCCTTCACCTGGTCTCCCAACGCCAAAATCATCGCCGTCCAACTCTTCACCACCACCATGGACCCCGACGCCGGCGCCCGCGAAGACGCGCCTGCCCTCCTCCTCCTCGAAGACTCCGGCCGCGAACTCCGCCCCTCAGGCAAAGATCCCCTCATCATGCAGGCCCAGAAACCCCTCTGGCTCCGCGACAATCAGACCCTCGCCTACCTTACCAATGAGGACACGCCTCAAGGCCTCTACGCCTTGCAGTATTTGAATATTGCCAGCGGCCCCGCGGGAAAAGCATTTGAAGGCCGCACCTTCGAAGGAGCCTCGCGCATCTCCGGCAGCAACGCCGCCATCGCCGTCGAACGCGCTCCGCATTTCGACGGCCCGCCTCGCCTCCAGCGCCTCGATCTGCTCGCCCAGGACGACAAGGAAGTCGCCACCCTCGACGCCTACGCCGGCGGAATCCTAGTCTCGCCCAGCGGTACGCGCGTCGCCTACTTCATCGATAAAGAAGTCCTCGAAATCCGCGACCTCACCGCGCCCACCCGCATCGCCCGCATGCGCGTAGGTCTCGGCGTACTCCAATGGTCCGCCGACGAATCCCAACTCTATCTAAAACGCACCCTCGAAAAAAAATCAGCCGACCTAGTCACCTTCCGCGTCCCCGAACTCCGCTCCTACCCGCCCCACGCCGAAATCCCCATCCTCCAACCCGAACCACGCATTCTCCTCCACGGCCTCACCGTCCGCGAATATTCCCTCTCCCCCGACGGCCGCTTCCTCGGCGTAGTCCTCCCCGGCAAGCGCAACCTCCAAATCTTCTCCTTCTAAAGGTAGCGCCGGCTTCCAGCCGGCAAGCGCTCCGCCCTTCTCCCAGGTAGCACAGGCATTCCTGCCTGTGCTCTTCGATCTAACTCACGCCACCAATCAAATGAACTTGTGGGTGCCCCACCCTTGGTTTGTAAGGGTGGGATCTTACGATCCAAAGCCGCCAACTCTCTGCTCTTCTGTTTTTCTCTTCTCTTCTCTTACTCTGTCATCCCGACCGGAGTGGCCGGCCTTTTCTTCCGTGCCGTCCGCGGCACGCCGGCCACGGAGCGGAGGGACCATGGCAACATATAAACCAACTCCAGATCTCGTTCGCCCCAATTCCTCTTCTCCGTGCACCCTCTGTGAAATCTGTGTTCAATTCCGGCCCCCCCAATTTCCATTTTCCAATTCTATTTTCTATCCCCTCCGCCTCTTATGCTCCACCATCAAACAAGAATCCTCCACCACCACCAACCCCGCCGCCCGCGCCCGCTCCGCCGCCTCCGCATTCTCAATCCCCAACTGCATCCACAAAACCTTCGCCCCAATCCCAATCGCCGCCTCCGCCACCGCAGGCATCTCCTCCGCCCTCCGAAACACATCCACAATGTCCACGCGCTCCGGCACATCCTCCAGCCGCGCATAAGCCTTCTCGCCCAACACTTCCGCCTCGTTAGGATTCACAGGAATAATCCGATACCCAGCGGATTTGAGATACTCAGCCACCCCATGCGAAGCCCGCATCGCATTCGAAGACAATCCCACCACCGCAATGGTCTTAGCCTCACGCAAAATCTGAGCCACAGCGTCACTGTTCGCAGTAAATTTTTCCGGTAAATGTAGTTTCATGCCCCTTCGATGAACCCCAACCCTATCAAGTTACCCAAGTTTTGCTTTTGTAGGGGCCGGGCTCGCCCGGCCCTCTTGGGTTACTCTTCTCTGCGATGGCTCAGCGAACTCTGCGCCTCCGCGTTATCTTTTAATTCTTTCCCTCACACCGGCCGGTTCGAAAACTCATCCGCCAGCACCCTCTGCCCCACCGGACGAGCCAGCGCATGCGCCAACGCCCCAATCAATTTCGTATTCTCCGCCGGACTCCCCACCGAAATCCGCACCGCCTCCGGCAAACCCATCCACCCCAGCGGCCGTATAATCACGCCTTCCTGCAAAAGCTCATCGCACAGCGCCTTCGCCCGCGGCCCAATCGGCACAAACAGAAAGTTCGTCTCGCTCTCCACCGGCGCCAGCCCCAATTTCTTCAACTCCTCATAAAGCCGCTTCCGCTCCGTCCGGTTAATCTCCACCGACCGCCGCACATGCTCCTCATCATCCAACGCCGCCAGCGAAGCCGCCTGTCCCACGCTCGTCACATTGAACGGCGTCCGCAGCTTGTTCATCTCCGCCACCAGCGTCGGATGCCCGATCCCATACCCGATCCGCAACCCCGCCAATCCATAAACCTTCGAAAACGTCCGCAGCGTCAGCAAATTGTTGTACTCGCGAAACAGTTCCATCGCCTTGGGCAAATCCGCCCGGTCCGCATACTCCCGGTAAGCCTCATCCAAAACAATCAACACGTCCCCAGGCACCTTCTTCAGGAACGCCCCAAACTCCGCCGCCCCAAACGCCGTCCCAGTAGGATTATTCGGGTTCGCAATATATATAATCCGCGTTTGCGGCGTCACCGCCCGGGCAATCGCCTCCAGATCAAATCCAAAATTCTTCAACGGAGTCAAAATCAATTTCCCGCCGCTCGCCCGGATCGCAATCGAAAACAGCGCGAACGACCCCTCGCTGGTAATCCCTTCGCTCCCCGGCTTCAGCAGCACCCTCGAAGCCAGGTCAATAATCTCGCTCGATCCCAACCCCACAAAAATCTCGTCCGCTTTCACGCCAAACCGCAGCCCCAGCACTTCCCGCAGCCGCTTGCTTCCCCCATCCGGATACCAGTTCGCATCCCCGAGCGCCCGCCGCGCCGCCTCCATCGCTTTCGGCGAAGGCCCCAGCGGATTCTCATTCGACGCCAGCTTCACCGCATGAATCTTCAACTCCTGCTCTACCTCTTCCACTGGCTTCCCGGCCACATACGCCGGCAGCCCTTGAATGTAATCCGGTATCAGCTCTTCCAATGTGTGCGTCATAACTCCAGCTTATCCTCTTCATCACCCTTTGTGCAGCCCCGTCGCCAACTCATCATTCCCCCCGGCCGCAATTCTTCTTCTCCGTTCTCTTTTCCCGCATTTGTAGGGCCAGCCCACCGTGGCGGGCCGTTCTTTCTCTTCTCTTCTCCGATTTTGTCATCCCGACCGGAGTGGCCGGCTTTTTCTTGCGCGCCGCATTTGGGCGCGCCGGTCACGCAGCGGAGGGACCGTGGCAACCAACGCTCCCCGTCACAACTCGATGGAACCACCCGCCCCTCTTCGCCTCTGCTATCTGCTCGCTGCTATCCCTCTCACATCCCTATTACCCCACAACCCGCTTGCCTTCCTTCCATGCCCTATTTTACAATATATCGTATGGCGATATATTCCCGGAACCCCGCCTCCGGTGGTATGATTTCCCTTCCGGTGGATTTCGCTCGCAACCAATCAGTGGTGTCTAGGAGGACACGAATGAATTATCCGCACCGCCCGTATAGTCGCTCGCTTCTCATGTTCGCTTCAGCCGCTCTCCTCTTCGTTGCTGCGTGCAACAAGAAGCCACCCGCTGCTCCGCCGCCACCTCCAGCCGCACCGCCCGCAGCAGCCAAGCCCACCGTCAGCATCTCCGCCGATCGCCTCTCCATCAACAAGGGCGAATCCGCCAAGCTTTCCTGGACCACCACCGATGCCACCAGCGTCTCCATCTCTCCCGAGGTCGGCGCCGTCACTCCGCAGGGCACCACCACCGTCACCCCTGCCGACTCCACCACCTACGCCATCACCGCCACCGGCCCGGGTGGCAGCACCGATGCCAACGTCCGCATCACCGTCAACGCTCCCGCTCCCGTCGCCGAAGCCCCCAAGGGCCCCAGCTTTGAGGATCTCTTCATGCAGGAAGTCCGCGACGCCTATTTCGACCTCGACAAGGCCGATATCCGTCCGGACGCTCGCGTAGCCCTCGAAAAGACCGCTTCGTTCCTTAAAGGCTATCCCAACGCCCACGTCACCATCGAAGGCCACTGCGACGAACGCGGCTCCACCGAATACAACCTCGCTCTAGGCGACCGCCGCGCCAACGCCGTTAAGCAATACCTCGTCAACCTCGGCATTCCTGCCGCTAATCTGAACACCGTCAGTTTCGGCAAGGAAAAGCCCTTCTGCTCCGAGTCCAACGAAACCTGCTGGCAGCAAAACCGCCGCGGCCACTTCGTTCCGGCCCGCCAGTAATCAATGTAGGGGCGGCTTTTTACCCTGAGCGATTTTGCGAAGGGTCTGCCGCCTTCTTTGTTCCTTCCTTTGTAGGGGCCGACCTCGGTCGGCCCCTCTTTCTTTTCCGAACTCTGTCATCCCGACCGGAGTGGCCGGCTTTTTCTTCCGCGCCGTCTGCGGCGCGCCGGCCACGAAGTGGAGGGACCGTGGCAAACAACGTTCCCCATCTCAATGCGATGAAATCACCTCAACTGTTATCCTCTTTCTCTCATTCCCACTTGCCCCACGCCCGTTCTCCCGTTAAATTGAACATTGGGGCGCAATTCGCTCTGCATTCCACATTGTCCCCCTTGCCGATGCCCAACTTTCGGAGGTTCTGATCATGCGTGTTCGCAATATTCTGTTCTTCTCCGGCGCGATGTTCGCCAGCGCCGTCGCCGGCAGCCTCATCGGCCCCAAGCCCGTCATGGCCGTCGCCCGCGAACTCATCGAGCTCCAGCGCGATGTCACTTCCATCCTCCAGGGTCAAAAAGACATGCAGACCCAGCTTACTCAGGACCACACTGTCCAGAAAACGCTCATCGAGCAATCTTCCGACACCGTCAACAAGCTCAACACCACCATGAGCTCCCTGCAAAAATCCGTTCAGGACGTTCAGGCCAACTCCGGCACACGCCTCGACACCATGTCCACCCAGGTCCAGGGCCTCTCCGACAATCTCGAAGAAATCAAATCCCGCCTCGGCAAAGTCAATCAGCAACTCGTCGATCTGCAAAACTCCGTCCAGAGCATCGACGCCCGCCTCGCCGGAGGCAGTCCCTCTGGTGCTCCTCCCGCTGCCGGTCCCGCCGCGAAGCCTGCCGCTGACAACAATTCCCATCCTCCCGCCGACACTCTCTATTCCAACGGCCTCAGCGACATCCAAACCGGCAAAAACGATCTCGCCCGCTCTGAATTCCAGGACTATCTCAAGTATTACGGCGACACCGAACTCGCCTCCAACGCCCAGTTCTATCTCGGCGAAATCGCTTACTCCCAGCGCCAGTATCAGCAAGCCGTAACCGAATACGACAAAGTTCTCACCAACTATCCGAAAAGTTTCAAACTCGCTCCGGCACGCTACAAAAAGGGCATGGCGCTCATCGAACTCAGCCAGAAAAACGCCGGCGTCAAAGAACTCCGCGAAGTCGTCAAGCGCTACCCCGGCACCGAAGAAGAACGCCGCGCCCGCGCCAAACTAAAAGAACTAGGTGTAGCCGTAACCGCCTCTACCCGCTAACCTTCGAATCCTCTCCTCTCCTCGCCCCGCCGAAGTATTGTCCCGCTGCTCTTACTCTCTATCTCGCAACAGGTCCACCTGGCGGTTGTACCACCAGCCGTACGCTGCCCAGACCCCAATGCTCGCCCCAAGCGCGGCCACCGCTCCAATCAACACTTCAGGCCTGTCCACAATCAAGATGACTGCCCACAAAACTACCATCACGGAAACGACGAGGATTACCAGTGGCACCAAAATGATTTGCCGCGCGCGCGTCAGCGTTGTATCGTTCGTCCCTTTCGAAAACTTTCCAGCGATTGCGATTGGCATCCAGGCAAACCACAAAAGGACTCCTCTTGCCGCCAGCCAAAGTGCCCCCGCGACGGATCCATTCTCGATTTTCGCATTTACGACGGCCAGCACCCCCACCAGCGGGAGCCACGCCAACGTACGCGTCAAATTCACCTTTGCCATCACTCGGCTTGCCTGGCCATACGGGAGTGGATATATGCCGTAGAGGGGCGTGATTTTTCCGGAGATCCAGGCAGGGCTGGTCGCTGCCCAAGTGCCTCCTGCCACGGGCAGACCCATCCCTATCGAAATCAAAATCGGAATCACCCCCGCGAATTTCCATCCCGCGGGCAAGGACACCACCAACAGGATTCCTGCTGCCAACGCAATCACCGAATTCTTCCAGGCGTTCGACCACTCCGGCAATCTTCCTCCCACCAGAAACCACAACGTATCTTTCTCCTTTTCGGTCAACCACCAACCGATCGTACGCTCGATCGCTGGAGCGTGTGACCAATCGCCTCGGCGGAGCCATTCGCCCCGAAGCACTTCCTCGCCCCACTGGGATCCAATTGTCTGAATCCTCTGCTTCTGCCAGGTCGCCTGAATTGGCAACGGCTGAACGGCCTCCCACGCCCCCTCAGGTTCATCCACATCAGCTTCTGGTTGCTCTGAAACTCTCCACGCCTCACTCGACTGGTCTTCTTGCCCCTCGATGTCCATGGAGTGGCTCTCCAGCTCTGCCTCCAATGACCTTTGAAACTGGCGGACGAAAACTGTGCGCAGCCTCTTCGAAAGTTGCCATGCCGCTGCCGCAAACACCACCACCATGCCGCCCAACACGCCCATCTTCGCGTCCGGTGGCCACGCACTCCTCATCACTAGATTTACCCAACCCGTTGGCAGCGCGTTCACCCAAGCCTGTTCCCCCTGCGCATACGTTTGCGGGGTGAAGAACCACAGCGCTGCCATCGCAAAAAGGCCCCAGGGTAGCCACCTCGGTATGATTTCAATATGCTGTTCCAGCCCGAACACCAGGCCGATCACCACCAGCATTTCAGCGATCGCCGCAAGCCCTGCCAAAGTCCAAACTTCAAACGAGTTTCCGCTTTGCAGAGCTCGAAAAATCCCCAATCCCACAATCGGTATCCACCACGAGTTCGTCGCCGCTTGAAATAGAGTCCTCTCGACAAACTCTTCTTCCGATACTGGATAAAAATAGCTGTGCACTCTCTCAAACGACCGCGTCAACGCTCGCCGCAACTGTTTTGTCCGTTGCAGCGCGAGGCCTGCAAATGCCAGGCTTGCCGATCCAGCCAGCAGTTCCATCCCTGTGGATTGTTCCGCTCTTGCCGCCACCAGACGAATTACAACGAATCCCAGATACAACAGCAGAAAATTACTTCGGCTCTTGGCCCTCGCGTTTCCCCACCAGCGTTTCCGATACCCCTTCTTGCCAGATTCCCTGGCCCGCTCCCCGGCCGCCTTCCTGAGTCGGCCCACTAATCCTGCATCGTAAAGCCTTACTCTCAAGCTTTTTCCTCCGGGTCCCGCAATCGCAACAGCAGATCCTCCAAATCCCCTTCGTCCCCCGTCCCTCGCCTCTCTCCCATCTGCCTGTTCAGTCTCAGTCCACCGTGATCGAGCACGCAAATACGATCCGCAAACTTCTCCGCAATTTCCAGAATCTGCGTCGTGAATACCACCGTTCGGCCTCGGCGTGCCGCTGCGCGAGCTTCTCTCTTGAAGACGGCAATCCCCATTGGGTCCATCCCTGACGCCAGCGGTTCGTCGAAAATCCATAGTTCCGGGTCAACGACCAACATCCCAGCCAAAGCCGATTTATACAGCTGCCCACGCGACATTGCGCTGAATGGCATTCCCGTCAAAGGCAGCAAACTCAATTGCTCCAGCAGCGCCGCCACTTTTTCCACGTCGGGATCCGGACGCTCGTAAAGCCGCACGCACATCGCGATATGCTCCAGCACATTCATCTTGGCGAACGCGAGCGGAAAATCCGGCAGGTACATCAGCCGCTTCCTCAACTCCATCTTTCCCCGGTGAAATCTCTCGCCATCGTACAGAATGCGCCCCGCCGATGGCGCAGCGACGCCTGCCATGCAGTTCAGCAACGTCGTCTTCCCCGCGCCATTCGCGCCCAGAACGCCCACTATTTGCCCCGGAGCCAGGTCCAGCGAGATCTCTTCTAGGGCCCACACCCGCCCAAACTTCTTCGACACTTTGTCGATCTGCACGTTCATCCGCTCGAGCCACCGCTTCCTTTCGGCAAGTAGCGCAGTATAACAAGCGCCTCCCCTGGCCGCATTTCACATTTCTTTCACTGTCGTGTTATCTTCATTCTTCATCCCGTCCTCTTTGCTTTCGCAACCAAGGAGCAGCTCACATGTCCGTCAACAAAGCGGCGATCCGATGAGGATCGTCGTCCTGAGGAGCATAGCGACGAAGGATCCAGCATTTCTCCATTTTCTGAACAGGAGCAACCCACATGTCCGTCAATAAAGTCATTCTCGTCGGCCGTCTCGGCCGCGACCCCGAAACCCGATTCACCTCCGGCGGCCAGGCCGTCGCCAATTTCTCAGTCGCCACCGACGAATCCTATAAAGACCGCAATGGCGAACGCCAAAAACGCACCGAATGGCACAAAATCGTAGTCTGGGGCAAGCAGGCGGAAATCGCTCAGCAATACCTGAAAAAGGGTTCCCTCATCTTCATCGAAGGCCGCATCCAGTCCCGCGAATGGCAGGACAAAGAAGGCCAGAAACGCACCAGCTTTGAAATTGTCGCCACCAACTTCCGCATGCTCGGCGGACGCGGCGACGGCATGGCCGCAGGCGCCAGCGCCGGCGGAAGCGCCCCCGCCTCCCGCAGCAGCGACGACTTCGGCCACGAAGCCGCCCCATCCGAAGAGTTCGGTCAGACCTCCGGCCCCGAAATCTCCGACGAAGACATCCCCTTCTAATCACGAAGACCTACCGAATTCCGTGTAGGGGCGGCTTTATGCCGCCTTCTTCTGTTTCTCTTCTTGCTCCGCCTCTGCGTTTCCTCCGCGCACTCTGCGTCTCTGCGTTAGCCTTCTCTTTCCTTTCTCGTTAACTCCCCACAAAAACAAAAAGCGGAGAAGCCCAACCGCGCCCCTCCGCTCTGATTCTTTTCCGAAAGCTGTAAACTGTCGGCTAGGAGCTGTCGGCTCTCTTTCTACTCCATCGTCAGCACCACCCGAAACTCCGCCTTCCCGCTCATCATCCTCTCAAACGCCTCATTCACCTTCGCCAGCGGATACTTCTCGATCATCGCCCGCACCCCCGTCTGCGCCGAAAATTGAAGCGTATCCTCCGAATCGATCGCCGTCCCCGAAGGCCATCCCTGAATCCGCCGCTTCCCCAGGATGATCGTAGCCAGCGGCACCTCCAACGGTTCCGACGGCACCCCAACCGCCAGCAGTTCCCCTCCCACGCCCAGTCCTCCCACCAACTCCGACATCGCCTTCGCATTCGGCGCCGTCGCCAGAATCACCCTCGCCCCTCCCAACTTCTGCAACTCCTCGGCAGCATTCTTCGCGGCGCTGTCGATATACGCCCACGCCCCCAATTTCTTCGCCAGAGTCCCATTCTCCGGCCCACGCCCGATTCCCACCACGCGATAGCCAAACTTCGCTGCATACTGAATTCCCAGATGCCCCAACCCGCCGATGCCCTGCACCGCCACCAGCTCTCCCGGCCCAGCGCCGCTGTGCCGCAGCGCATTGAACGTAGTAATTCCCGCGCACAACAGCGGCCCCGCATCCGTCGCGTCGAACCCTTCCGGCAACCGCGCCACGGCTTCATGCCGCGCGATCATGTATTGCCCGTACCCGCCGTCGCGCGTCACTCCGTTAATCTGCTCGTTTTTGCAGGTGATAAATTCACCCCGCCGGCAAGACTCGCACACAAAACAATGCCCGCCATGCCATCCGGTCCCTACGCGTTCGCCCTTCTTCCACTCCGTCACACCCGCGCCGACTTCGTCAATCACTCCCGCCACTTCGTGCCCCGGCACGCGCGGGTACGTGATGAACGGAAACGCCCCAAATTTCGTCGCCGCGTCGCTGTGGCAAACCCCGCAAGCCTGCACCTTGATCCGCACCTCTCCCGCCCCCGGCACCGGAATCTCCCGCTCCACCAGCTCAAAATCACCGCCCGCTTTCCCTACCTGCGCCACCAGATTCTTCGCCATCTTTCCATTCTCCATTCTCTTAGCTGTTTTTTTTTGTGACTAAACGCTGAACAAACCAAAAAAACCTGTCATTCCGAGGGCGTTTTCTGCCCAAGGAACTCTGCGCCATCGCGTGAACCTTGCGCGATGAATCTGCTTTTTCTTGACGTTCCGTCCAAAGCAGACTCCTGGCCTTGCCGGGGATCACACCTTCTTAATCCGGGCGATTCAACGATTCTTCGCTACTCCCGCTTCCGCATCCGGCGCTTTCAGCGAATTGTGCAGATTCAGGATCACCCATTTTCCACTGCTGTCTTTTCTGCACATGGACATCCCGTGTCCTACTACGTGTTCCTGTGGCGCCGTGATCTCATATTCGTACGAATACCACAGCGCATCCCCAAAACTCTTTGCATCCCGCAGGTCCATCCTGTAGCAAAGGTTCGGGGCATACTTCATATAGCGCGCCTGCAGATACTCCACCGCTTGCTTGCGCCCGTGATACTCGCCATCCGGCGTGTACAGCACAATCTCCGGGTCGAAGCACTCTTCCAGTTCCTTGGCCGCTCCCTGCCCAAACGCTTCCGCGCAATGATGCATGTGCGCTTCCATCTGCCCGTACATCGCCCGGGCATCCTGCTCTATCGGCGGCCCCATTGAAGCCACCTGCCGCTTCAAATCAATCGTCACCCCCATCTTATCCAGCAGGTCCACCCCCAGAATTCCGTCCACCCGGCCGCCGCATGCCTTCCCAATCGGACTCAAATCGATGGCAGGCAGCCGCAAATCCTTCAGCCGGTGACTCCCCAGCGCCAACTCCGGCAGTCGCACTTCGCGCGCGCTAGTCGCCGCCGTTCCGCTCCACGAACTTACCTCGATCTCCTTCGTCCCGCCCGATGCGAACGAACGCAGATTCAGAATCGTAGTCGCACCTGTATCCAGCAGGAACCGCATCTCGCCCCCGCCTATCTTCACTCGCACCACCGGAAGCACGTCGCACTTCTCAATCGGAATTTCGTCTGAATTGTCGGAATTCTTCGCAGCCGCGCTGTCCTGGCCCCACGCACCGCCGCACACCAACAGCCCGCCAACCACAAGCATGGCTATGTTCGGCAAACGCATACACTCCCCCGCCACCTTCTGTCCAATCGGATGCGCCGCCACAATCCTAGTTACAAATTTCTTCCAGGTTACCCGGCGCCATCTGCCTGCCCTGACAGCATCCTGCGAAGAGTGCTTATCGATCTCACCCTTCTCTTACAATTTCATGAACATGTCTCTCTTCTCTCCGCCCCGCTGGTGTACACTCCCTCTTGCTACAAGTCCACTACCCGGCGCGCACCGCCAGGCGCGCCCTTTGAGGTCCGCTTGCTATCCCAAGGCAAGTTCCCCAAGCTCCTCATCGCCCTCGCCCTACTCGTAGCGGCGCTCCAATTTCTTGACCTCGTCGCCGCGCGCAACCCAGCAACTCGTCTGTTCTTCTCCAACTCTCTCGATTTCTCCATCGTCTTTCTCGCCGCGCTCGCCTCCGCCTATGCTGCCCTCCGCTCGCAAGCCTATGCGCGCCAGTTGTGGACTCTCCTCACCATCGCCCTCTCGCTTGAAGCCCTCGCCCAGGCCACCACCACCTTTTACCAAAGTTTCGTCCCCGGCTCATCGCACATGCCGATTCCTTCTGACATCCTCTTTTTCGTCTGGACTGCTCCGGTTGTCATGATGTTTCTTCCCGCCGCCGACGAAAAATCCCGTGGCTGGGATTGGCTCCGCATTTTGGACTTCGCCCAGATCGCCATCCTCGCCCTCACCGCCTACCTCTATTTCTTCTACTCGCCTTCTCGCTGGCGCCTCGATTCTTCCAATCTTCCCAGCCAGATCCTCATTCTTTATATCGTCCGCGACGCCGCCATTTCCCTCGGATTCTTCTATCGCTCGCGCAGATCCTCTTCCCCCGGACTTCGCTCCTTCTCGCTCGGCCTCTGCTTTGTTTTCCTGCTCGCCTCTCTCTCCGACGCGGATTTTCTCCTCACCATCAAAACCGCACTGGGCGCCGCCAGTTGGGGCGATTTTCTATTCCTCATCCCCTGGCTTGCCGTAATTTTTCTCGCTGCCGTCTGGCCGCGCCGTGGTCAGCAGTCCATCGCCGAACCGGTCTCCCCTTTCGGCGATCTCGCTGTCACTCACGGCTTTCCCGTTGTCATTCCCCTTCTCGTTCTGTTCATGGGGCGCTCCCTTGCCCGCGATCAAATGGCCTTCGCCTGGCTTGCCATCGTAGCCTCGTTTGCCTGCTCCTCCGTCCGCCTCATTCTCACCAATCGCAGGCAGCGCCGCGTTTCCGATGAACTTCTCCACACCGAGCGCGCCCTCGCCCACTCCGAGCACCTGCTCTCCTCCGCCTTCCGCTCCAGCCCCGACGGCTTTGCCATCAACGTCTTCCCCGACGGCTCCTACCTCGACGTCAACGACGGCTTCACCCGCCTCACTGGATATTCCCGCGCCGAAGTCCTCGGCAAGACTCCGCTCGAACTCAGTCTTTGGACCGAACCCGCGCGTCGCGCCAAGGTGCTCTCCGAGCTCCAGGAGCGCGCGGAGATTCGCGACGTCGAATTCTCCTTCCGTACAAAATCCGGCCAACTTCGTATCGGCCAGCTTTCCGGCTCTCTCCTCGAACTCGATGGCCGCCGCTGCGCGCTCGTCGTCGTCCGAGACATCACGGAACAGCGTCGCGCGGGCGACGCCCTCCGCGAAAGCGAAGAACGCTTCCGCTCTTTCGTCGAAAACCTCCACGTCGGCATAGTTTCCTGTGACTCCCAGGCTCGGATTCACTACACCAACCCGGCTGCCCTCAATATGTTCGAAATGAAAGTCGATCAGGTAATCGGCAAAACCGAAGTGGAACTCGGTTTGGAAGTTCTTCGCGAAGATGGCTCGGTCCTCCCCGCCTCCGAAGGCTTGATCCCCACCGTCGTAGCTGTCCGGCGGCCTATCCACAATCGTGTTATCGGCTGGCGCCACCTGCCCTCCCAAAAAACTATCTGGACCCTTCTCGACGCCGTTCCTCAGTTCAACTCCTCCGGCGAAGTTTCCAACATCCTCGTCTCGCTCACCGACCTCTCCGAGCAACGCCGCGCCACCGATGCCCTCCGCGAAAGCGAAGAGCGTTTCCGCACACTCGTCCGCGATATTCACGCTGGAGTCATCCTCACCACGCCCGATGGCAACTTTGAATTCGCAAACCGGGCAGCGCTCGAGATGTTCAACGTCGCAAATGAGCAGGTCATTGGCCGCACAGCCGACGAACTCAATATCGTTCCCATTGACGATCAAGGACGCGACATTCCCTACTCCGATCGCCCGATCCCAACCGTCCTCCGCACCAAGCATCCTCTTCGCAAAGCTACCTTGGGCTACCGCATTCCGGGCAACCCCGAAATCGTCTGGATCTTCGGCAACGCCACCCCCCAGTTTAATCCCGATGGCTCCCTTCTCCGCGTCATCGCCACCTTCACCGACATCACCGACCTCAAAAACGCCGAGCGCGCCATCCACCAACTCTCCACCGAACTCCTCAAGCTTCAGGACGAAGAGCGCCGCCGCATCGGCCGCGAACTTCACGACGGCATGGCCCAAACTGTTCTCGCCGTCAACCTCAGCCTCGCCCAACTCCGCCAATCCGCGCAGCCTCTCAACGCAGCCTCCAACCGCGCCCTCGAAAAAGCCCGCGAACTCCTCCAGCAGATGTCTCGCGAAATCCGCACACTCTCCTATCTCCTCCATCCTCCCCTGCTCGACGACCTCGGCCTCGTCTCCGCCCTCAAGGAATACGTCAACGGCTTCGGCGAACGCAGCGGTATCGCAACATCTCTCGAACTCCCTTCCAGCTTTCGCCGCTTGCCCCAGATGGCGGAGACCGCATTCTTCCGCATCACCCAGGAAAGCCTCGCCAACATCCAGCGCCACTCTGGCAGCAAGCGTGCCCGCGTCCTGCTCCGCGAAGACCCCGAATGCGTCATCCTCGAAATCACCGACTTTGGCAGCGGCATGCCTGCTCCTTCAAACGGCGCACCTCATCGCGGCCAGCCCCGCCTTGGTGTCGGCATCCCCGGCATGCGCGAACGCATGGCCCAGCTCGGTGGCTCGCTCGAAATCGATTCCAGCGCCGCCGGCACCACCGTTCGTGCAAGAATTCTTTTCTCGGCTCCGGTTCTCAAGGACTCCCTCTATGCCCCCACTTTCCATTCTGATCGCGGATGATCACGCCGTTGTCCGCGCCGGCCTCCGCACTCTCCTTGAATCGCGCCCCAGTTGGGAGATTTGCGCCGAGGCCGCGGACGGCCGCGACGCCGTCGAAAAGGCCGCAAAGCACAAGCCGCGCATCGCCATCCTCGACATCGGCATGCCTCTTCTCAACGGCGTCGAAGCCACCCGTCACATTCGCAAAGCCTCCCCTTCCACTGAAATTCTTATCCTCACCATGCACGAGTCCGACGACCTCGTTCAGCAAGTTGTTGAAGCCGGCGCCCGCGGCTACATCCTCAAAGACGAAGCCGACCGCGTCCTCCTCGACGCCGTCCAGGCCCTAAGCCAGCACAAACCGTTCTTCTCCTCGCGCGTCTCCGAAGCCGCTTTCACCTCCGACGCCTCCGACAACGCCAAATCCTCCCGCTCCCGGCTCACCCCGCGCGAACGCGAAATCCTCCAACTTCTCGCCGAAGGCAAAAGCAACAAAGAAGTAGCCAGCCTCCTCAACATCAGCGTCAACACCGCCGAAGCCCACCGCGCCAACATCATGCTAAAACTCGACTTCCACTCCCTCGCCGAACTAGTCATGTACGCCGTCCGCAACAACATCATCCAAACCTAACCCCAGTAGCACAGGCATTCCTGCCTCAGCGTTTCTCCTCGATGTCCTTGCTCTCCTCCACGCCTTGCTAATGTAGGGCCCGCCTTCTGAGGCGGGCTTCTCTTCTCCGACTCCGTCATCCCGCCTGCCCTGAGCGAAGCCGAAGGGACCCGAGTGGCCGGTTTTATCTTCCGCGCCGTCCGCGGCGCGCCGGCCACGAAGAGGAGGGACCTTGGCAACCAACTCCGCGTCTCAACAAATCCACGTGCGCCACGCCCTCCCTGCCTCCTGCTATCACTTCGCTACTATCTGCTATCTCTCTTGCTTGCCCCCTCCCCCTAGTGAATATTCACTACGCAATCTCCCTAATACCCTTCCCCCTCCCGTTCCCCCAATATGAACGTGCATTAACAATGGAGCAGCAATGCCGCACATCGCCCCAATCCGCGTCCTGGTAGCCGATGACTCACCCACCGCCCTTCGGTCCGTCTGCGACTACCTCGATTTCGCCGGCGGTCTCGAAGTCGTCTGCACCGCCAGCGACGGCATGAACGCCGTCCAACTCGTCACCAAGCATCAGCCCGATCTCGCGTTACTCGACTTCCGTATGCCGCGCCTAAACGGCCTTCAAGCCGCCAAGGAGCTCCGCCGCGCACACCCGTCTCTGCGCGTAATCATCTATTCCGAAATCCAGGGCACCACGTTGGAAGAAGAATGCCGCAATCACGGCGCCGACGGCTACGTCTCCAAAGGCCGCCTGCCCGACGGCCTGCTCCACGAAATTCGTCGCCTGTTTCCGGATTCTCTTTTGTAGCGGCCGCCTTCTGAGGCGGGCGCTTTTCGCGGTGCTGTTGGTTTGTATCAGCAAGCTGGATCTCAGCCCCCAGCGTTTCTCGCAGTCGGCCAAGCCGCCTCGCCAACGGCTTTATTTTAAGTCTGAGGAGTGTTTAGCAAGACCGATGTCCACCTCTGGTTCTCAAATTCTTTTCCTGGGCGAATTGCCCTTCTGGCTGAAAATCTGCCAGTCCATTCTGGAGGCCCCGGCTTCCTCGTTTCAATTTTCCCGCGCCCATTCCCTCAACGACGCGGTTCGCCGCCTCAATTCCGAACAGTGGCAAGCCCTTCTTCTCGATCTCAGCCATCCGTCCGCTCAGGAGCTTCTAGCCGCCCGGAAGCTCCATGACGGGCTGGATTCCCTTCCCATCGTCGCCCTTCTCCCGATCTCCGATCCCCAATTCCACCAGGCCGCCGCCCAAGCCGGCGCCGCTTCCTCTCTCCTGCTCTCCGAACTCAACGTAGCCTCTCTGCAACACGCTCTCGTCACCGCTATCAACACTGAAACTCTTCGCAATTCACCCAGAAAGGTAAGCCCGATGTCTTTTCCGTTCGAACATAATTCCTCCGACCATCTCCCCGCTAACAAACTCGACGCCATTTCCCACGCTGTCAACAATCTCCTATGCGTCATCAGTGCCAACGCCGACATCCTCACCGACCAGCTCGACGCCACCCACAACGCCACCCGCAGCCTAACCCAAATCAAAAAAGCCACCAAAAACGCTTCCGACCTAATCCGCCTCCTAAAAACCCCCTGACCCATTTTGAGTGCGGGAGCAAAGCTCCCGCTTTTGCGGCCCGATCCACCACGCCAAACCCGCCGCTCCACCGATCAACGCAAATGTTTGTCATCCTGAACCCATCCGACAAGGAGCGCTGAAGGACCTCAACTTCAGCCGCCACCCGGAAACATTCACTCGGCCGCTCACTCTCCGTAACTCTGTGCTCCTCCTCTGTGTTCTCTGTGTGAACTCCTTTCTGTCGTTTTCTTCTCCTCTACCTCCTTTACTTCCTTTCCATCCTTCTCTACTCTTCCCACATGCCAACCACCAACCGTCAATGGCTCCTGGCCAACCGTCCCACCGCTCTAATCACTCCCGACGTCCTCCAACTAACCGACTCCCCGATCCCCGCCATTTCCGAAGGCCAAGCCCTCGCCAAAGTAAAATATCTCTCCATCGACCCCACCATGCGCATCTGGATGACCGACTTCCCCCAGTACATGCCTCCGGTCCAAATCGGCGAAGTCATGCGCGCCTTCGGCCTCGCCGAAGTCATCGAATCCCGCCACCCCAATTTCAAGAAGGGCGACAAAGTCTCCGGCCTCACCGGCCTCCAGGAATACTGCGTCCTCGCCGGCGAAGGAAAAGGCGCCTTCCAGAAACTTCCCAGCATCCCGTTCCTCTCCGATACCAATTTCCTAAATCTCCTCGGCATCAACGGCCTCACCGCCTACTTCGGTCTCCTCGAAGTCGGCCAGCCTAAATCCGGCGAAACCCTCGTCGTCTCCGCCGCCGCCGGCGCCACCGGCAGCATCGTCGGCCAACTCGGCAAAATCCACGGCTGCCGCGTAGTCGGCATCGCCGGCACCGATGAAAAATGTAAGTGGATTAAAGACGATCTCGGCTTCGACGCCGCCATCAACTACAAGCATCCCGATTGGAAAGCCCAGCTAACCGCCGCCACTCCCAAAGGTGTCGACATCAACTTCGAAAACGTAGGTGGCGAAATCATGCACGCCGTTCTCGACCGCATGAATCTCCACGGCCGCGTCGTCGTTTGCGGCCTCATCTCCGGCTACACCACGCACGATCCCAATCTCGTTGGCTTCGGCCAGCTCATCATCAAGCGCCTCCGCGTCGAAGGCTTCCTCATCATGGATTACATTCCAAAGTTCATGGACGCCGCCCAGAAACTCGGCATGTGGAAAATGACCGGCAAACTCAAAAGCCGCGAAACAATTGTGAAAGGCCTCGAAAAAGCCCCCGAAGCCATCAACATGCTCTTCCGCGGCGACAACACCGGTAAACTCATCGTCGAGCTCTAACCGCCCGGCTCCAGCAATATCTCCCAACCTCACCGTGCCCCACACGTCCGGTAATCCGGCTTGCCAGTAGTTATGGGGTGGGAATGCGTCTGCCACCCACCTATGGACGTAGCCATAAGGGGAATTACCCGAGGGGGAATTACATACTTCAAGGGATTTCCCCCATGCTGCGCCAATAGTATGTATTACCGGAATCTAGAAGATAGGGACCAGCCCCTGCACCGCGCGCGTGTGACCCATTCCCTGGCGCGGCGGGCTCAGTTTCGCTTGGAGAACGCATGGCCGGCCCGATCACGCAGCGCAGCCGCGGAAGAAGTAATCCCCGGAACCTGGCAACGAGCCCATTGGCTAAACGGCGGGCACGCGATGATTTTGCTCTGTTCGCACAACTTGCGATACGCCCCACATCGGGCCACACCTTCAGAAGTAAACTGGGCAGCTGCGGGTCAAGAATGGACCTAGTCGTACTCCTTGACAGAAACAAAGCGCGAAGCTATAAGCGCGCAATGATGCGATGGACGCGAGTCGCGTTGGCTCTGCTCGTTGCCTTCACAATTGCGTACATTCTGATCACCCCGGATCTCAGTGATGATGTTGACGGGGTCCTCGGACCAAATCATCCTACCCTGGCGCATAAGATGCCTGAGGTCTCACTCCCGAATTCCCAGATTCCTGTAGCTGTCCTGTTCCCCCTGTTCAACCTTCCTCGTTGCACTCGACATTTGGCTGCCGTGGAATTGCTCGATGTCATCTCTGTTTGTCGCTGCTAGTTCTTCTCTCCTCGCTTAAGAGGCAAATATCTTCTCCAAAAGGTTACTGGCCCACTCTCAGGTGGGCGGAACGCCGGGCTAAATCCCGCGCATGAGGCTCTAAGCCTCGTTGGGAGACATTGATATGCCGGATGGAGTGAACGATCGGAGTAGCCACCAGGCGTTCGAGTTTCTGTCGGGCCTTGAGAGCAAGCTTCAGGCATCCCAGCGTCAACCGCTGGTCCTGAGCGAAGCAGTTCCTGAACAACTGTCTGTCCGCCCGAGTCCCCTGACTGCAAGCCCCCTGACTGCAAGCCCCCTGACTGCAAGCATTGTTTCAACCCCCGCCGAAGTCCTCGACTTCACGGCGTTTGTGAGCAGTCTGGCGCCAGAACCGGGGATGCTGTCCCCACGATTTTTCCTGGCATCGCTCTTGCCGCGATTTTGCAGACCCTGCGTGGTGGTGGTTTCCCAAGGGAGCAAGGTTGCAGGGCTGCTCTATGCTCGAGAGCGCGTGGTGGCGGGAATCCCGACCGGCATCGTGCTCGGGGACGATACCCTTGGCACAATGGTCGTGGCCCGTCTAAACGAAGCAGAAGACGTCCTGCACTGCGCCGTGGAGGCTCTGCTTAAGCACAAGACTGCACTTAGGTTCCGCGTTGCTTCGGATCACCTTGCGCTCCTGCAGGCACAGACCGCCAAGGCCAACGCCGAAATCCATTTTTTTAGTCAAGAATTCCACGCCCATCTCGAACTGCCACGAACTTACGACGGGTTTCTAGCTAAGTTCCGGAGCCATACCCGCCACAACTTTTGCCGCTATCGTCGAAGGAGCGAGTTGGCAGGCAATGAATTCTGCCCTGACCTGTCATTTACAGAATTCTGCGTTGCAGCGCAGGGGCTGTTTCCAAAAGAAGCCCACGCCAGGCACGAATCGAATTTTCGCCAATGCCTTGCCATGATTGAGGCAATGCCCGCTCGAATCCTGATTGGATTGCGTCGAAGCACCGGCGAATGGGTCAGTCTCGCGGGTGGCTGGTATGCTGGTGATCGCGCTGTCCTCAACCTGCAGTTGAATGATCGTACTTGTGTGCGAGAGTCCGTCTCGCTCGTATTGCGATCCTATTTGATCGAGCAGCTGATCAATCGAGGGATCCGGGAAGTTATTTTTTGGGCAGGGACCTCGGCACCGCTTAGTTATTACATTACTCACCGCGAGGAATACATGACGTATGTGGATTCCCGGTCGCATCCCTGGCGTCTCGTCCGGCTGGCCTGCGTTACGCTCGCCAAACTTGCTCCGGCTACATTTGGCAAGTGGCTGAAATGGGACGCGCCCGACGTCAACGGGAACACAGAGCAAAAGCATTCCTCGTAAGATACCGGCAGGCTCAAAGATCGCCAAACCCACGTCAAAGGCCTCGAAAAAGCTCCCGAAGCCATCAACATGCTCTTCCGCGGCCACAACATCGGCAAACTAATCGTCGAGCTCTAACCGCCCGTCCGGCCCAAACTCTAAACAATGTCATCCCGAATCCGCGCGGTTTGCGGCTGAGGGATCTGCTTTTTCCAGCGAATAGCCACAATCCTGCCATCAAGGTATCCTGAGCGTCGTCCGCTTCTCCAGCAAAGCCAATTTCTGCTGGTGATCCATCGGCTCCCATGGCACAAGTTTCTCGGCAAGCACATCCATTCTGTGAAATAGCGTTAACTCCAGAAAAAGGCCCAGAAAATCCATGTCCCGGAAGACCAGCGAGCCAGCCCCTTTCATCCTGTCCCGAAGCCGCTCAAAATGGACCGGCATCTCACTCCAGTGAAGGCTGGCACGGTGATGATGGCAGAGGTGGTATCCTTCATTCAGGAAGTTCACTTCATCCACAACTGTCACGGTATTCGTAAAATAATCCTCAGGATTGTCCGGATCGCAGAAAGCGTGCTGTACCCATGCGGTGATCGCGTTGATGAAATTCATGCACAGGAGTGGAACCAGCACGAACAAGATTCCAATCCTCCAGTCGTAAATAAAGACCGCCGTGAAGTATGCGTAGTAGCTAGCCATCCCCCACAGCATGCGTTTGCGGTTCTTTTCATCGCCTCTCGCTTTGAAGTAGGCGTAAGGAGCAAGCCCCAGAACCGTCCAGATGTTGTCGGAGAGATACCACAAAAAGTCCATTCGGCTCGTTCGATCGTAGCCCATATTGTTCCGAGTATCGTCGGGCCCGCTGTTCTCTCTATGGTGAAGACACACATGAGCCGTCCGCCCCAGTTCCGGAGCGTTCCCATACAAATACCCTAGAAAAAATTCAAAGTACCGGCCGAAAACCTTGTCGTATTTCCCCGAAAAGTAGCCGTGGCGCCGGTGCGCTTCCACGTGGCTGGCGCTGAACATCCTCACAAATCTCTGGAACCTGACACCGTAAAGAGAAAGATAGAAACCGATCACCAGCAGCAGCCGGGGTTTCCCTAAAATAAGTTGGACCGCGAAAATGGGGACAGCGGTAAGAGTAAGGGAGACCATCACCCGTAACGCGGGCGTATCGCGTTGGTCCTGTAGAACTACTTTCCCCAGCCGCTCGAGGACCAGGTCGTATCCACGCGAGAGAATCTTATAGGCCTCGCGCAGCGGACGGACCTTCCCAAGAAGTCTGGCTACACCATCGCACCCGAAGGAAAGTACGGCTACGGGCAACACAGCAACGGCGCTTGCCAAGCCCATGAGGACTGCCAACCATCGAAATAGGATCCGGAGCTTGGAACCCGTTCCAAAACTCATCGCCATCGAGGCGTGATTTATCTCTGCGTTTTCAATCTCCATTTAAGCACCGTGCCCCCACGGTTTGGTTTGTGAACACGCGTCGACATCTTAGGCTGCAGTCCGCAAGTGAGTCAACATGTCACACTGTTCGATATTTCGCAGAGCCTCCAGCTGTTTTTGATATATCCTCGGCCTGCTGTACCATTCTTCCGGGTACCAGCCATCCGAAAACACAATCTATGAGCACAACGCCATTTCACGAACAGTCGGCCAAGCCGCTACGCCACAACGATAAACGCAAAATTGTCGAGCATTATGATCTCGTCAGCCCTTATTACCAGTCGCTTTGGGGCAACCACATTCATCACGGCTATTGGATTCGCGGCGACGAATCGAAAGAACAGGCCCAACTCCAGCTCATGGAGCACCTCGCAGAGTTGGCAAATATCCAGACCGGCTCAACCGTTCTCGATATCGGTTGCGGATTCGGTGGCAGCAGTATTTACCTGGCACAAAAGTACAACGCGCACGCGACCGGCATCACCATTTCCCCTGTTCAGGTGGAAATGGCCCGGAAGGCGGCAGCTGCCGAACATCTGGACGCCCGCTTCCTCCTCATGGATGCCGAGGCTCTGGACTTCCCGCAGCCGTTCGACCTTCTTTGGTCTGTCGAGTCCATCTCCCACTATCACGATCGTCGGAGTTTCTTCGCCAATGCCGCGCGGTTTCTGAAACCTGGCGGTATCTTCGCCCTCACAGACTGGTTCAAGAAGCCTGGCCTTTCCCCTGCCCAGGAACAAAAATTTATTGAACCCATCGATCGGGGGATGTTCATTGAACTCGAAACGATGGACGATTACGAATCCTATCTCGTTGCCAGCGGTCTCGAAATCGTCCACAGGCAGGATTTGACCCGGCAGTGCGCGAAATCCTGGGATCTTGGCCTCGATATGATCCGCGACAAATCCCTTTGGATCCTTGCCGCAAAAATGGGAAAAGACTTCGTGGCCAATCTGCGCTCTTTCAAGGCAATGCGGGCGGGCTATTCGTCCGGTAATTTTGTATACGGGCTCTTCACCGCCCGGAAGCCTTTCTCCGCCAATCCCAAGTAACTCCAGGCAATGCGGTCAAGGCAGTCCCTTTTGGAGGCCCTAAATGAAAAAGACGATTCTCCGCCTGGCACTGTCTTCGGTTGTTCTCATGCTCGTACTTCCATTCTCCTTCGCCGCCTCCGACTTCCCCAAAACCTCCGCCTGCCCCATCGACGGCGGCACCGCCCACTCCACCGGCAAAACCAGAAAAGGCATGCAGGCCGCCTGCACCGACGTCGAATACAAACACAAAGGCACCGACTACTCCGACCCCCGCCACCCGCAAAAATTCAACCACATCTTCTGGGTCACCCACTGCACCGAATAATTTCACACTCACCTTTGTAGGGGCGGGGCTCGCCCCGCCCTCTTGGGTTTCTCTTTCTCCGCGATCTCTGCGTTTATTCTTCCTCTTCGAACAATCATCTCTCCCTGCACCCAATTCCCAACTCCAGCTATTTCGCGCTACAATCTCCACCCGTCGGCTGCCCGAAAGGGGGGCTCCATCATGTCCACCTCCACCGGTATCCGCTGGCTGCGAGTCTTGCTCGCCGGATTCCTCGCCGAAGTCGCCGTAATCGCGCTCGTTATTCCCCTCGCTTTGCTCGCCGGCAAAAATACCCTCGCCTACACCGCACCTGCCGCCTCTTTCCTCGCCTGTTTTGTCCTCGCCATCTGGGTTGGTCGCAGCCTCACTTCCCAATTTGTCCTGCACGGCATCCTCGTCGGCGTCGTAGCCACTCTCATCTATGTCGCCCTCACTCGCGGCGGCCCCGAACCCCTCGCTTATCTCATCGCCCACGCATTAAAACTCCTCGGCGGCGCCACAGGCGGCCTCGTCGCCGCCCGCCGCCAAAAAACTTCTCCGCAAGTCCAATCGCCCGTCAAAGAAACCCAACCCTCATGATCCGTCGCTGCACCACCCAGGATTTTGCTCAAATTCACGCCATCATCAACGACGGCGCCCGCGCCTACAAAGGCATCATCCCCGCCGATCGCTGGACCGACCCGTACATGTCCACACACCAACTCCAGCATGAAATCGGCGAAGGTGTAATTTTCTGGGGTTACGAAGAAGGTTACGAAGCCGACGGCCAACTCTCCGCTGTGATGGGCATTCAGTCCGTTCGCGACGTCACTCTCATCCGCCACGCCTACGTTCTCACCACCAGCCAGAAGCAAGGCATCGGCGCCCACCTGCTCACCCATCTGCGCGAACTCGCAACCGGCCCGATCCTAATCGGCACCTGGGCCGACGCCACCTGGGCCATCCGCTTCTACGAAAAACATGGCTTTCAATTAATTGCAGGACAGGAAAAAAACGATCTTCTGAAAAAATATTGGACCATCCCCGACCGCCAGGTCGAAACCTCCGTGGTCCTCGCCGACGCAACCTGGCGCAAGCTCAACCACAAATCCTCCGCCGCGCCATAAACGCGCTCTCAACGCAATCTCCTTGGCAGTTTCCTATGCGGCCTTCCGCTTCAGGGTAAACACGCGCAACCTCGACAACACCACCTGTTTCACCGACTCCACCGCCGGCGGAAAAATCTTGTACGGCACCACTTCGTCCGGCATCTTCTCCAACCCTTGCTCCAACCCGTGCCGCCACGCCACCCGCAGTTCCGTATTGATGTGCACAACATTGATTCCCGCCGCAATCGCCTTCCGCAAATCGTCGTCGTCCGTCCCCGATCCGCCGTGCAGCGTCATAAACGTCCCAGCCGCTTTCTTGATTGCCGCGATTCTCTCGATGTCCAGCCTCTTCTTCGTCTCCCCGCTCACCATGCTCTTCAGCAGCCCGTGCATATTCCCCACGGCCGGCGCCAGGATGTCCACTCCCGTGCTCTCCACAAAATGCTTCGCTTCTTCAGGACTCGATAGCCCCTTCGCCAGATCCGGCGCCTTGTCGTGTATCTCCGAACCCATCCCGATGTCCCCGATCTCTCCCTCCACCATCATCAAAGGATTGATCGCCTTCAGCGCCTCCACCGCCTGCTTCGTCTGCCGGATATTTTCCTCAAACGGCAGCGCCGACAAATCAAACACAATCGCATCGAACCCGGCCTTCGCCGCCTCAATCCCTTTCGCCAACGAATGTGTGTGATCCGCATTTAAAAATATTGGGAAGTCGTACTCCTCCCGCAAACTCTTCACCACCGCTCCAATCGTCCGCGTCCCCACAAACTCCCGCTCGCCCTCTGACAACCCCACCATAACCGGCACATCCAGTTCCCGCGCCCCGGCCAACACCGCCTTCAAAAGCACCAAGTCCGAAATGTTAAAATGCCCCACCGCGTCGCCCCGCCCCTGCGCCTCTTGCAATACTGTCCGCAATGTTTTCATGGATTTCCGTTCCTTTCACCCTGAAGCTGCCACATTCAATCGCTTAGTCGACCCCATTCACCCTAGCTGATGCCCAGACCAACCTAAAGGATTCAGTTCATTTCCACTGTTTCTACTCCTATGAACACCCGGCGAACTCGGAACTTCACCCTGCTTCCCCCTCAGGTAAAGACTGCAGTCCGCGTGCAAATAATTCCCTGCCCATGGTCGGCTTCTTCCCAGCACTCCCCGCAAGGCTCTAGTTCTCAACCACTTCCCTCGACCTTATTTGGCACTTGAAACGCAGATTCAACCCCTGCCACGCCCGATGTCCTTTCTCGTCCCCGGAAAGCGGAGGCAGCACCTCCGAAGAACTGGGATTGGAGATCGCAAGCAAGACCAATCCACCCAAACTTAGTTTTTCGCGCGACTACGGGTGTCTCTATCCCGCCCGCGCGAATGTTTAGTGAGGGACATATGAACCCGGTCATCTTGCTCGTGGATATTCCGTCGGCGGATCGCGAACAACTAAAATCTTTTCTTCAAGACCAACGCTGCGATGTAGTGAGTGCGCACTACGCCGATTCTGCCGTTGGCTATTGCCGCCAACTCCAGCCGGATTTGGTCCTCCTCTACGACAACCTTCCGGAAACCAACGGCTTCTCTCTCTGCCGTCGCCTCAAAAAAGACCCTCTCAATCAACTCACGCCTGTAGTCTTGATTAAACCTGCTCCCGATCAATGGGACTTCCTCCGCGGCCACGAAGCCGGTGCCTCCGACGTTTGGGCCGCCCCCGCTTCCCTCTGGGACGCCCTGCAACGCATCCAGACTCTTCTGCGCCTCAAAACCTATACCGACGAGCAAGCCCGCTCCGCTCTTTTCTCCCTCGCCCGCAGCGTCGACTCCAAACAAAATCTCCGCAACGGCCATTCCGACCTTCTCCTGGGCTACGCCGAGCTGCTGGGCCGGAGCCTCGACCTCGACGACCAGGCCATCCTCGAGCTTCGCATCGCCTGTTGGCTGCACGACGTCGGCAAAGTTGCCGTTCCAGAAAGCATCCTTCTCAAGCCAGGCCCTCTCGATGCCGAAGAAACTCGCATCATGCGCGAACATCCCATCACCGGCGAACAAATCTGCGCGCCCCTCAAATCGCTTCGCCACATTCTCCCGGTCATTCGCCACCATCACGAAAGATTGGACGGCAGCGGCTATCCCGATGGCCTCCGCGGTGACGCCATCCCCCTGAAAGCCAGAATCCTGCAGGTCGCCGACATCTACGATGCTCTCACAACCGACCGCCCCTACCGCGAGGCCCTCCCTCACAACGAAGCGCTATCCATCCTTTTCGCAGAAGCCGAAAACGGTTGGCTCGACTCCTCCGTGGTCTCCAAATTCGCCCTGGTCTCCAAAGGCCGCGAATACTTCCCCGTCCGCGGCCACACCATGCTCGCCTCCTATTACGCTTAGCGCCCCCGGTAACATAGGCTTCAGCCTGTGCTCTTGGGTTCTCACACTTCCCTACGGCCCGCGTATCGAACCAGGAACTTCCCTCACACATAGCTCTTGGCCCTGCCGCCTCCCTTATGCGCACAATAGAACATGCCTCACTTGGGAGCAGCGGAGCGCCGCCGCAAAGGCCGTCTAAGGGTCCCGCGTGTTGTCCGTGTGCGCCCCTCCGAACCCACCTCGACCGATTTCGACGAAGTCCTCCCCACCAAGAACGCCGCTCTCGACAGCGTCTACTTCATCTCTAAGAATCCTCGCTACAAAGAAGGCCTCCGCCTCTTCATCACCTTTCCCTATTCCGACGCTCCCGGCGCCATCAATCAGGAATCCCTCGGCAAAGTTGTCCGCGTCGAAGAGCTCGACCACGGCCGCCGCGGCATCGCCGTTCAAATCCTGATGCCCCTCTTCCTCGGCGCCAAAGAAACCGTCCGCTAATCCTCAATCTCTATTTCGCTCCTCGCGCCAGCGTCTCCGCCGTAAAAATCGCCAGCCTTCGGAAAACACCCTCCGAACCTGCCTCCCTCTCCTCAACCGGCAATCGCAAATGCCTCTCCACCTCTTCCTCCATCTCCTCAACCTCTCTCGACAGCGCGTGCTCCTCCAGCCGTCCGAACAGCAGCTTGTGCGCCCTCTTCCGTTCCATCACTTCCATCCCATCCAATATCTGCCGGTGCGAAGTCCCTTCCCAGATCGCCAGAATCATCGCCTCCCGCAGCCATCGCTCCGCGCCATACTCCGCCAGCACGCCCAGCCCGCCGTGAACTTCCATCGCCCACTTTGCCGTGTCCACCGCAAATTCCGCCGTCCAATATTTCGCCAAATGCGCCACCAAACGAAACAGTTGATACCGCTCCGAATACGGCGGCTTCTCCATCCACACGTCATCCAGCAATCGCACCGCCTCCCACGCCAGCGCAAACGCCGCCCGCAACCCCTTTACCCGCTCTTCAAACTGCCGCCGCAACAACGGATGCTCCACAATCCGTTTCCCAAACGCCGTTCGCTTCTCCGCATACGAAAGCGCATCCGCCATCGCCCGTTGCGCCAGCGCCACGCTCACGACGCTGTTCGCCACCCGCGAAAGGTTCAGCACCTCTAGGATCATGTAAATCCCCGCATCCGCCGTCCCTAGTAGATATCCTTCGCTCTCCTTCAACTCCACTTCCCCGGTCGGCACCGATCGCGTCGCAATCTTGTCCTTCAACCGCCGCACAAAACAATTCAACTCCCCGTTCGAGCGAATCCGTGGCACCAGAAACAGCGCAACTCCCCGCACCCCCGCCGCCGCTCCCTCCGGCCGCGCCGCCACCACCGCTAACTCCGCCCCCGCATTGCTCGTAAAATATTTTTCGCCCGTCAATCGCCATCCATCGCCCGCTCGCCGCGCCACCGTCTCCACAGCCGCTCCCAGATCCGATCCGCCCTTGATCTCCGTCATCCACGTCGCGCCTTGCCACACCGAATCGTCTTTCCGCAAAAGCTGCCCCAAAAATCGCTCCCGCAGCTCCTCGCTCCCATACTTTGCCAACGGCACCGCCGTCCCCAGCGACACCGTATACGGGCAGCAAACCCCCGGGTCATAAAACGAAATCACATGCATCAACGAATACGTCGGCGCCAGCGACTTCTCTTCCAACGCCCGCCAGATCACTCCCGCCCGGTATCCCCTTCGCAACATCGTCTGGTATTCGCGCGCATAAAGAATCTCATCCACCCTCTTCCCATCCCGATCGAACATCCGCAGCCACGGCGTTCCAGCCCGATCCACATCCCCGGAAATAGCCACACCCTCACCCCGCCACCACTCCTCCTCGGCAGCCATCAACTCTTTGTGTGGGATTTCCGCAATCCCGCTCTGCAAAAAACCCAACGGGGACCGCAAGATCGAAAAGTTGCTCACACTTCTCCGTGACCTCTGCGCTCTTCCTCTGTGAACTCTGTGATAAAGCCTTTCTCTTCTCTTCCACCAAAAAAATAAGGGCGACTCGGTTTAACCCGCGTCGCCCTCTTTTGATTGATTCGCGAAGCTGCTGCCTCTCGCTTCCATCCACTCGAATCCGGCTCGGTTTTACCCGCTCCGTCTCCGGTGAACTTCCCCGAAAAGCTCCTCTCTTTGGTGCCTCTCACGATCTCAGCCCGGTTTTACCCAAGCCGCATCTTTGAAAGTTCCGCCAAGCCTTACGCTTCCGCTCTCGCTCCCGCCGGCCCGGTTTGACCCGCGCCGCCGCGAACCCCGCTGCGAAGCTCTTTCCACCATCCCACACTCGGGCCTTCGCTCGGTTTGACCCTCGCTCGTTCCCTCACATTGAATTGTGGCGCTTTTCTCCCGAATCCCATCGCCGCAGGTCGGTTCGGTTTTACCCTCGCCGTCCTGCCGGACGAAACTCAGAAGTTCGCACTTCTCATTCAACTCGATACTGCGGCTCGGTTTGACCCTCGCCGCCTTCTCGGAATTGACTCGTGAAGTTTTTCTTCCCGATCAATCTGTGCGCATAGTAGGAGCACCGCGAAATCTTGGCAAGAGGATTCTCTCAGCAACTCTGAGGAAATTTGTGCAAGACTGTGCAAATCTCTCTCGGCGCTCTCCGGCCAACGTTCCCAATCTCCATTTCTATTTCCGTTTCTTCCTCTTGCTCCCGCTCCAAAAGTAATAACCCGTCGCCGCTGCGGCAATCACCAGCAGGATGATCCCCACCGCCATCGGGTGTCCATGATTCGCCATGAACGCGATAATTTTCCGCCCGTACTTCGCTGCCAAATAACCAATCACCATGTAGCGCGCCAGTCGCCCGATGGTCAGCGCCAGCAGGAATTTTCGCGCCGGATATTGCATCGCCCCCGCCGCCAGCAGAAACGGCACCATCGGCACCGGCGGCGGCAGCAGCGCGGGAATGGTGATCGCGCTGAAGCCCCATCGCTCAAATATCTCGCAGACCCTGTCCACCTTCCGCCGCGTGAATCGCCGCTCCAGCGCCTCTTTTCCACCTTTTCGCGCCAGCCGGTACGTGACGAATCCACCCAGCACCGAACCGAGTGTCGCCATCACCGCATAGTAAAGCCACAATTGTTGCTGCCGCCCGGCCAGCAGGATCGTCGCTACATCCATGATCCCCGGAAGCGGTATCGGCGAATTGTCCAGTAGCCCCAGCGGAATCAGTCCCAGTCCGCCGAGGTGAAAGATCCAGTGCCGCACGCTTCGCGCCGCGGTCGGAGCCGTCGCCGCGATCGCAGTGCCAATGATCATCCGTAATGCCGCATGCTGCATGTTTGTCTGAGAAGTGAACGCGCTACTTGCAATTCGCTCTAGAAGTTATTTCGCAATTAGTTCTTTAGCAGGTCGGGGCTTTAGCCCCGACGTAAAAGTGTATAGCGAATCAGGGCTTCGGCCCCTGAAGAATACTCGGTTGGGTCACGCTCTCCACTTATGGGATTCGCTGGCTCTGTTGACATCCTCTATAAAACTAAAAGTTTAGATTTTTCCGGTCACTAGGACAGTTTCAAATCCTCGCGAAATCGCAGAATTTGTAGGGTCGGGGCTCGCCCCGCCCGCTGTGGCGCCACCGCTCGCAATCCGTTTGGACGACGACGTCAACAGAGCCAGATTCGCTCTAGTGCAACGCCGCGGTGGGAACTGCGACGCGGCGCGAAAGCAGTAGATCCTTCCCGTCCGCCAGGCTCAGATCGCTGGCCACTTCCCGAAAGTCTGACCGCCGCTCATATTGATCCTTGCTGATTGTCTTGAAGAAAGCCACTCGGCCCGAAAAGTGTATGTTAATGAATGCGGTCTTCCATTGCAGCGTGCCGACCTCCACCCGTTCCAGTTCCACCGTACCGTTGTCGATTCGCCCCAGCAACCCGTAACCGAACTCCACACGGTTCATCAGCCGGCAGGCAATCTTCCTCATTCTCTTGCGCGCCGGATCGATCAGAATCGTTCCCGCCAGGCTGTGGATCACCCGCGTTTCGTAGGTTGGCGCCGTGTACTCCGGATTCGGCCGGAATTTCACCCGCACCAGATTTCCCTCGGCTCCGTCATACTCATAAAGAAAAGCGTTCGGCATTAGGCTCAACATCTTCTGCAGCTTAAGCTCATCTTCCCCCTGCGCCTGTTTCAGCTTTTGCAATGAACTTGGATCCTTTATCAACCGCCCGATGCGCGCATCGTCCTGCTCCCTTTGGCCGGGAGTCAGCGCCGCCCCGTCGATGGCAAGCAATCGAAATAGCGGGCCGTCGCGCGTCTCCACTTGCTCTTCAGTGAGGGTTTCTGTTCCCGCCCGTTTCTCAATCAGGCAGATCCACTTCAGCAACTGCTCACGATCAGTCAGTTCATTCGCCACAACCGCTTTCACCAGTTCGCTGGCAGCCGGCAACTCGCCTCGTTCCGAATCGCTGCCGGCCGTCGGAATTTTTCCTGCGGTATTGGTGCCGCTGATAATTTCCGCCGAGCCTAAATTCTCGGAGGTAACTCGCGAAAATACGGGAATCGCATGGAACAACAGCAGACTTGCCGCGGTTAACCCGGCCGCCAAAACCAGCCTTTTGTTTGTTTCTTCCGCGGGACGCGCCAGGTTTTCTGCTTGATCCTTCTTCATGGTCGACTGGTTCCCCTTCCAGCGTTAATCGCCGTCCCGCCTGCGTCACCGAGCGGTCTTCCCGGCCAGCTTCTGTTCGCAAATCCCGTTCGACGAGCATGTAGGCAGGCCCATCCGCGGATGGGTCGCCTACTTCCGTCGAACTACCATGGTATGGCTCAGGAGAGGGCGAATCTGTCTCTATCGGCACACTTTCAGCATTCGATATTCAGAATGCCGATGCTGATATTGGGCACCTTGGAACAACCAGGGGAACGGGAAAGTCGCCTGGGAACCGTGCACGGTTCAGAAAAAAAACCCGAAGAGGTTTGCCCCCAAGGAATTTTAGCGGGCCTCCGGGTACACAGCCTCCCGCATCTCGCTTGTTTCGGGCAATCGCCGGTTTGCCACCAGCACTACCTCATTAATCAGTATCCGGATCATCCAACTCCCGAACTCCCCGTCGGAAGTGAATCTCCGCGCCTCGCGCCGCGCTTTGCGATAGCAGTTCTCCATCGCTTCCTCGGCTTCTCCCACGTTTCCCAGCGCTCCCCACGCCAGAAAATAAAGCGAGTTGCGGCAGCGCGAAAATCGTCCTTCGAATTCCTCTCTCAGTTCCTGGTTTTTGGAAATCACGTTCATCTCTCTCCAGCTTCACTGGCCAATCGTGAAGCTCCCCCGTTTACGCCTCCCCGCACTTCGCTCTACCAACGGTTCCGCGTCGTGAATGAAAATTGCCGTCCCAGCCAGTCACGCCGCTTCGGCTGAAATCGGTGGCCCATCATGGTCGCTCTCGGTGGCCTTCCCGCTCGCGCGGCGGAGCGGACCAAGACTCACGCAACCATGGGACCCCAGGCAAAATTGCCTGAGTTGGCACGGCAAGCCTTTCTCTGAAACCTGCTGTGCGTAGAATGCGGGCGGGCTCAACTGTTTCGGAAAGTTATGCCTGCGTACGGCAACGAGCCAATCAGACTGGTCGAAAGACTCGCTTCCCTTCCGTGTTTCCGTCTATTACAGCGTCCCAACCACCCTAACCAAAACCGATTCTCCAGCTGTCACCACGTTGTAAAAATTCTGTCTGCTCTCCACGCCGCACCGCGCGCCAAGCTTCAATCAAAATCGCTCGGCGCGCTTCGCAGCTCTCGAACTACCAGCTTTTTATTCCCAGGCCCGTGCCAGCGGCTTTCCCGCGCGGCGCTCCGCTCCAATTCCTTCCAACGGTACAGACGCTCCCGTCGGAACGATCATCGGCACGCGACGCCGGTACTCCGCATACTGTCCGTGCATCCGCTCCAGGTCGCGCTCCTCAAACTGAATCGCCACCAGGATGTACACCGTCGTCGCCACCGCAAACACCAGGTGCGCCGCCGTCATCTTCGGTGCCGACCAGAACACCAGCAGCCATCCCACATACAAGGGGTGCCGCACAAAGCGATACATCCCCGGCGTACGGAACCCCGGAGCCTTGTATGCCCGCTTCCGCAAATACGCCCACACCTGACTCATCCCGAACAGATCAAAGTGATCGATCAGGAATGTCGCCGCCAGCACCGTCAGCCATCCAATCGCAAACAATCCGTTCAACGCCATTTTCCCCGCGCCGCTTTCCACGTTCCAGATCAGCCCGCCCATTGGCTCCCATTTCCAGAACAGCACGATCAGCGCCACGCTTGAAAACAGCACATACGTGCTCCGCTCCACCGGCACCGGCACAATTCGCGTCCACAATGCCTTGAACCATTGCCGCGCCATCACGCTGTGTTGCACCGCGAACAGTCCCAGCAGCGCCGCATTCACCACCAGCGCTTCCCCGTACGGACTCTGCCCCGCCGAATCGATCGATTTCGGTACTCCAAAATTCCCCAGAAATCCCACCGCGTACAGAAACGTTGCCAGAAACACTACGTAGCAGAAAATCCCATAAATAAACGCCGCGATTCTCCCCATCTTCTTTTCTCCTCCGGGGCCGCAGGTACGCTACAATTTCTAACGATCCAGGTTGGCTCCCGTCGGTGACCATTAACTCTCCGAAGGGTGTCGGAGTCCTTTGCAGGGACTGATTTTTTCCTGCTATTTTTCTGAAACCATGCGCCAGGTTGCGTCCAATACTGTCTATGAGTTCGGCCCTTTTCGCCTGGAACTCCGCGAACATCGCCTCCTTCGCCGAGGCGCTCCCATCCCTCTCACCGGCAAAGCGTTCCAAACCCTCCGCGTCCTCGTCGAAGCCCGCGGCAACCTCGTCTCCAAGCAAGACCTCATGACCGCCGTCTGGCCCGAAACCTCCGTCGAAGAAAATAATCTCGACCGCAACATCTCCACCCTCCGCAAAGCTCTCGGCGAACAGTCCAGCGGACGCCCCTTCATCGAAACCGTCCCCCGCGTCGGCTACCGCTTCCTTGCTCCCGTTACGGACAGCAACTTCATCTCTCCGTCTCCCGCGCCGCCGGCGGAGATCATTTCGCCCACCCGCCAGGAAATTCGCTTCTGCGTCACTCCCGATAAGGTGCGGCTCGCTTATTCCACCGTCGGCTCCGGCCATCCCCTCGTCAGAGTCGCCAACTGTTTCAACCATCTCGATTTCGAATGGGAAAGCCCCATCTGGCGCCATTGGGTCCGCGATCTTGCCGGCGGCAGCAGCATCCTCCGCTACGACGGCCGCGGCAACGGCCTCTCCACCTGGGAAGTGGACGATATTTCTTTCGAATCCTGGGTAAGCGATCTCGAAGTGGTTGTAGACGCCGCCGGCCTCGACAAATTCGCGCTCTTCGGCCATTCACAAGGCGGTGCCATCGCCATCGCCTACGCCGCCCGCCATCCCGAGCGCGTCTCTCATTTAATTTTGTGCGGCGCTTATTCCCGCGGTGCCTATCACCGCGGCCATCCCGACGCCGTCGAAGTCCGCAGCGCCCTCGAAACTCTCGTCCGTCTCAACTGGGGCAAAACCAACCCCTCCTTCTTCCAGGTCGTCACCAATCTCTACATCCCGGAAAAAGCCAGTGACGAAGACCAGTGCTGGTTCAAGGATCTTCAGCAAATCTCTGTCTCTCCCGAAAATCTCGTCAAAACCATGCGCGCCTGCGACGACATCAACGTCCGCCCGCTTCTCCCCAAAATCTCCGTCCCCACCATCGTTTTCCACTCCGACCGCGACCGCATCGCCCCTCCCGAAGAAGGCCGCATCCTCGCCGCCGAAATTCCCGGCGCCCAATTCGTTCCCCTTCCCAGCGCCAACCACATCCTCCTCTCCGACGAACCCGCCTGGAAACTCTTCCGGGAAGAACTAGCCTCCTTCTTCAAATGCATCAACACCACCGCCAACTCCCCCGGCGCCCCCAATAACTAACCAAATCTGAACCGCCTTTGTGGGGGCGGGGCTTGCCCCGCCCTCTTGGGTTTCTCTTCTCTCTTCCCCAATTTCCATTTTCGCTTTTTGAACACACCACGACCACCCGCCATTCCACCTTCAACTCTTTGAATTATTTGGAAAGAGGATCTACTCCGCGCTCGACGGATCCAACAACGCCCGCACCGCCGACACCCGGTTCGCCGGCAATCCCACCCGCGTCGCGTGCTCCCGGATAATCTTCTCGTCCGCCGCGATGTACACGCAATACACCTTGTCGCCCGTCACATAGCTATGCAGCCACTGAATCTCCGGCCCCAATTCCCGCAAAACGCCCACCGACTTCTGCGAAATCTCCCGCAACTGCGCGTCCGTCAAATTCCCCGCGCCCGGCACTTCCCGCTCAATCACAAACTTCGGCATGCTTTTTCTCCATTGCGCTCGAATCCCAATATTCTATCCTCCACTCTTCCAAAGGCCAATCCCGTCGGACCATATTGTCTCTACCGCTCACCGCCATCTCCCGACAGCATTGGGAATGACGCAATTCCACATTCGCAGCGCCAACCTCGACGATCTAGACCACCTTGTTCATCACCGCCGAGCCATGTTCGAAGACATGGGACATCGCGACCCCGCCGAGCTTCACCGGGTCGATCAAGCGTCCAGGGAATATTTCGCCGCAGCCGTGCCCCTCGGCACCTACAAAGCCTGGCTCGCCGAAACTCCCGAACCCCGCGTGGTCGCCGGCGGCGGAATCGTCATCGCCAACTGGCCCGGCTATCCCGGCGAATCCCTCGCCAAGCGCGCCTGGATCCTCAACATGTACACCGAACCCGAAGCCCGCCGCCGCGGCATAGCCAAACAACTTCTGCAAACAATGCTCGATTGGTGCCGCAGCGAGGGCTTCCGCAACGTCTCTCTCCACGCCAGTCCCGCCGGCCGCCCCCTCTACGAATCCCTCGGCTTCCAAGCCACCAACGAAATGCGTATCCCTCTTTAATCCCCAACTCGAATCAGCGCCCACTTGTCCGTGGACCTCTGGCGCTTACTGGGATGGAACTCTGAGGAAGGCGCTCTCTGCGCCGGCAATCTGGGTGGACGCAACGCGTCCAGGGCGATCGGTTCACCGTTGCAATTTGACTTCGCAAACGCATTGCATTACATTTCCATTGTTCTGGAAATATGAAGACATCTGATGCTGTCACTTCACTCGCCGCCTTGGCCCAAGAGACGCGGCTCGACATCTTTCGGTTGCTGGTTCGACATGCTCCGAATGGGCTTCCGGCAGGAACCATTGCTCGTCAACTCCGGCTGCCGGGTCCAACGCTTTCCTTCCATCTCAATGTCCTGGCCGCAGCGGAGCTAATTAAACCCCACAAAAATGGGCGCTCTATTTCTTACTCCGCCCTTTTGCAGAATGTAAACCAACTGACGAATTTCCTCATGGAGAATTGCTGCGGTGGGCGGGGCGGTTGCGCCCCGTCGAGGTGAATCTATGCAAGGACGTTACAACGTCTTGTTTCTCTGCACTGGCAATTCGGCTCGTTCGATCTTGGCCGAGGCCATAATGAACAAGAAAGGATTTCCGACTTTCACGGCCTACAGCGCCGGAAGTCATCCAACTGGTGCCGTCCATCCCGCCGCGCTCCGTCAACTTGAGATTGCAAAGCTTCCCCTGGCTGGCCTGCGGAGCAAGGATTGGACTGAATTCGCTTCGCCCGGGGCTCCTCACCTGGATTTTGTTTTCACTGTCTGCGACAACGCTGCAAAAGAAGTCTGTCCCGTCTGGCCTGGCCAACCTATGACTGCCCATTGGGGAATACCTGACCCTGCCGCAGTGGAAGGGTCGCCCCAGGAGGTCGAGAAGGCGTTTCGGGATGCATACATGACTCTCAGCAGGAGAATCGATCTCTTCCTTTGCTTGCCGATTTCAAGCATCGACAAGCTCGCCCTCAAGAAAGAAATCGACCGTATTGGACACCAATGAAAACCTCGCTCGCACGCCGCGTTGTTGCTGAATATCTAGGAACCGCGTTGCTCGTTGCGACGGTAATCGGCTCCGGGATAATGGCAGACCGGTTGGCCAACGGTAATGCCGCCTTAGCTCTGCTCGCAAATACCATAGCCACAGGCGCCGCGCTTGTCGCTCTGATTCTTACCTTCGGCCAAATCTCCGGCGCACACTTCAACCCCGTGGTTACCCTCATGGATGCCATGGAAAAGGGTCTTTCGTGGGCAGAGACTCCCTACTATATGGCGGGGCAGATTCTCGGCGGCATAACTGGCACGCTGGTCGCGCATTTGATGTTCGCACTGCCGGTAATTTCGTTATCCCGGCATGTTCGGAATGGAACTTCCCAGGCGTTCAGTGAGTTTGTAGCAACGTTTGGATTGCTTTCGGTAATTTGGGGATGCTCCCGGCTTCGCTCCAACGCTGTTGCGTTTGCCGTTGGTGCATACATCACAGCAGCCTACTGGTTCACCGCTTCAACCTCGTTTGCCAACCCGGCCGTCACCATTGCCAGATGCCTCAGTGATACGTTTGCGGGAATCCGGCCCGTCGATGTTCCGTCGTTTGTGGTCGCACAATTCCTGGGCGGCTTTGCGGCGACGGCGCTCTTTCGCTGGCTTGTCCCTAATTTGCAGGTTCGTGCGAGGGAAGTTCTGCTGGCGCACGACACGGAACAGAATCGCTAGAAGCTATCTCATAAATGGCACAAGGGGGTCGGAGCTTCAGCTCCGACATGAAAGCCCAGGAAACAATGGGCTTTAGCCCCTGAGGAACTGCCTTCGTTTCTGCCGCACCGATTTATGCGACAACCTAGCTCTGTTGACATTCTCTTTAAAACCAAAAGTTTAGAATTTTCCGGTCGCCAGGACAGTTTCGAATCCTCGCGAAATCGCAGAATTTGTAGGGGCGGGGCTCGCCCCGCCCGCTGTGGCGCCACCGCTCGCGATCCGTTTGGGCGCCGAAGTCAACAGAGCCAGACAACTTCAAAGCTTCACAGCTCGCTATCAATGCGGCTTGAATGTCTTCCCGGTCTCCAGCAGCGTCTTCAACCGCGAAAGAATCCGCGGCCACCCATCGGCGCACGCGGCGTAAGTCGTATCATCCTCGGCCCACTCGTCATGCGTAACCGTTACTTTCGTCGCCTCGGTCTCAGGCACCAGTTCGATGGTCGCGCGCGACGCCTTATCGTTCTGCCCCATCGCAAACGTGTACTGAAAAATTTTGGGTGGCTCATACCGCAACACCCTCCCTCGCACATAGCTCATCGGCTTCCCGTCCGGCCCCGGGCCTACCCACGCCAGCGAGCCGCCCGGCTTAAAGTCCGCTTCAAACTCAGCTCCCGAAAAGATCACGCGGTTCGCCTCCCGCGACACAAATCCTTCCCATACCTTCTCCGGAGTAGCCGCAAAGTAGAAAACATATTTCAAAGGTGTCTGCTGCGCCATGATTGCTCCCGCCTTTCCCGCGCCATCTTATATCCACCGCCGGCCACCCGCGCAACCGGGGACCGTGTACTGATTCGGCAGCCCCACGGAGTCGGCTCTTCTCCCTTATTGTAAAATTTAAATCAGGCCATCTATGCCCAGCAAAACTACCGATCCAGCCGGCACTCGTTCCGAAACGGCCGAAAAGCACTCAACCGGCGAACGCCGCTATCAGCGCATCGCTTTGCCCAAGGGAATGTGGGCTGCCTGGTATGGCGCCGCCCAGCACCAGATTTCTCGCGTCGGAACCCTTAGCATGGGAGGCATTTTCATTTGCGCGCCAACTCCTCCGCCCGTCGGCACAAAACTGAAACTCGCCTTCGAAGTTCCCGGCGGCGAAGTTCAAACCGAAGGAATCGTTCGCAACATTGAGCCCGGCAAGGGCATGGGGATCGAATTCACTCGCCTAAACGCCAAAGATCGCGTGCTTCTGCAACGCCTGATGAACCGCCTGCTTCGTTAAGTCCTTTTTCCAAATCTTACCGTTCAGCACCCTCCGGCATGTGGCCAATCCTCGCCACTTCCGTCCTCTTCTCTCCCTGCCATCGTTCCCGTATCGCTCGGTTCAGCGGCTCCGAATAAAATTTCGCCACCACCTCTCCCAACAAACCTGCCGCCACAATCACTCCCATAAACAATAGCGGCACACCCCACATCGGTTTTCCCGCTCGCACAAAAAGCCCAAACGCCAAGAACACAACGAACATGTGCGTCAGGTACACCTCATAACTTCTCTCCCCCATTCTCAGCAGCGGACCAAAAATCCGCGGAGCCTTCCATCCAGATTTCGCCACCGCCGCGATCACCAGGCACGTCCCCACCGCCACCACCGTCATGTCCAGCCCGGTCCGCTCCAATCCCCACGCATCGCCGGTCAGCGAAAAGCACAAACTGAAAACCAGCAGCGCAACGCCACTCACCCACAGAGCCCGCAACGCATTTCGCGAAAATCGAATCCGCGTCACCACCAGCGCCGTCAAACACCCAAGCGCAATCGCGTCCATTCCTCCCAGGTACGAATACTCCTTCCAAACTTCATTCCCATGCGTGAACACCGTCCGCGCAAACGGCCCCAGCGCCACGAACCCCAGCAGCACCACCACAAACAATTTTCCCCGGCCAAATAATTTCGCCACCACCGGGAAGAACAAATAAAACACCTCTTCCACGGAGAGCGACCACAAAATATCCCAGTTCCCCGGCAAATATCCTCGTCGCGCCTCCAGAACATTTACATGGAACGTCAGCGCGGCCAGCAACGCTCGAGGCAGCCCACCCGTCTTTGCTGAAACCACAAAATGCTCCACCTGCGCAAGGTGCAGCCCGCTAAGCACCCCCAGCAGCAACACCAGCAGCGGCACGATCCGCGCGAAACGCATCAGGTAAAATCCCCGCACGCTCACTCGCGATAGCGATCCCCACCGCCGCAGCGACATCGCCGTAATCAGAAACCCAGACACCGCAAAAAATATCTGCACTCCTCGCTGCCCGTTCCACACCAGCGAAGTCACCAACTGCTCCGAAAGTCCCTCTGTATACGGAATCCTCGCCAACCGCAGTCGCATGTTGACGTGGTTCATCAACACAAACAAAATCGCCAGCGCGCGCAACACATCCACGCCCTGCAGCCGCTGCCCGATGGAACCATTCGCAGCTGAACCCATGCCCCATTATGCCGGACATGCTCCGCCAAACGGTTCGCGATTCCCTTCCGCCTACTGCGAAAGCTCCCGGAAGCTCAGCACCTTATACGTCACACCCGACGTCGCATTGTTAATCCAGCAACTGTCATAGTAAACGCCGTTTCCGCCGCCGCCGGTCCAATTCACGGTCGGAACTCCGAGCGTCGCCAGCGGATTCCCCGCTCCGTCCAGCGTCTTCGCCACCAGCACTGCGCCGTCGAACTCGTTGTTGCCTCCGCCGTTCTCCTGCATATTTCCCTGCCCGATCACCAGCACCACTCCGCGCCATCCCCAGTCGCCGGAAAACGTAAAGTTCCCCGTCACCACCAGGATTCCATATCCCGTGCCGGCACCTGCAACGTTCAGGTCGCCATTCACCACCGTAATCTGCGGGTTCGACGCGCTGCCCAATTGCGCCGCGGATAGCCCGTTCACCGGCCCCGTCAGAACATTGTTGGCAACGTTGCTGATGACCTGTACAAGATTCTGCAGATTCGTCACCGTCTGCTCGTTTGCGGGCACCGACCCGGAAACGTTTCCAATGCTCGGTGTTCCGCCCGCTCCCAGATAATGATTCAGCCGGTTATTCGGAATTCCCGAAGATGCCGCCGCAATGTCGCCGGGGTTCACCACTCCCATCGCCGATTTCGCCGGTTGCACCGGCACCGTGCACCCGGGCAGGGGATTCGAGCCCGACCGGTCGTTTCCGTTCACATCGAAAGGATTCGAACTCGGCGCGTTGTAAACAGGCCCCGGCCCGTCAAACGTCAACGCCGACGGAAAATTCAGATTCATCACGTTGGGCGAAACCGTGTACTGCACCAGCCGCCTGCTCCCGTCTGGCGTCACCGCCAGCGCCGTCACTTCAAACACCTGGTACGCCGTATCGTTCACCGGTATCTGGCTCGACAGCATCTGCTGCGTCCCGTCGTAATACAGCGGGTTCGCATTATCCAGCACTCCATCGCCGTTCACGTCGATCCCCGCGGAAGCCTCCGTCCGGGGCGTAATCCGCACCCACTTGTACAGCGGCCCCGGCACTCCAGCCTGAGTAGAGATCGACCCAATCGTCGGCGCGCCCGCGGGCGGATTCACTCCCCACTCCGCGGAGTATTGCCGGTCCGCGTAGATATTTCCCGCCGACATGTCTGTCGGATTCACCGTCTCGCCGCCCGCCGGATTCAAAATGTATCGCACCTGGCCCACACCCATGGTGGTTCCCGGCGCCGTCATAAATCCGGCCAGCGCGTTTGGATTCCCCGTCCACAATCTCCCGCGCCCCTCTTCCACCCCTGCCTTCGCGTCATAAAACGCCTGCACCGACGATTTGTAATTCGAGTTCAGCGCCGTTTCCGTCCCGGCCATGGCCATCATCCCCATCGCCACCACGCTAACCAACAGCAACGCAAATATCGCGATGAAGATTGCCACGCCTTGTTCGCCTTTTCGTGCCTTCTGGGTGTAGGGTCGCATCGGTTTCTCCCTGCTCTCGGCTCGAATTATCTTCCGTCCCGATTTGAAACTCTCTCGCTGACCTGTCCATTAGGCCACCTGCCCCTGCACCCCCCTATAGCTATCCGGTCCCGTTTTCAGGCACCCCCCTTACTACTCCCCATCCACCCCCAAGTACTAGTATCTTAAAGGCTTACTTAGCTCTATCCCCAATCTTTCCTTGTACTTGCCAGTCCCTGAACCCTGCCCATTCGGCCACCCCTCTAGCCATGATCCGCTCGAAAGCCAGCCTTCGAAGGACAGGTCCCTAACTCTCCATCCCCGGCAAATAGCTGCCATCGTCCCCCCTCCGCCCCAGTTTCCGGGCTACAATGGCACCACTTTTTACACACGGAGGTTGTCCATGAAGCTGCTGAAAGTAATGTTGATAATGTTGTTGATGCTGGTTGCAGGCCGCTCTGGCGTAGCCCAGACCGCAAAGCCCGCCGAGTCCGCCACTGTCGCGCAAGTCCTCGACCAAAGCGTCACCGGCGTCGAAGGTGAATTTGTTCCCGCTGCCGAAGCCATGCCGGAGGACAAGTACTCCTTCGCGCCCACCGCCGGCGAATTCAAAGGCGTCCGCACCTTCGCCCAGCAGGTCAAGCATGTTGCCGCGGTCAACTACATTCTCGGCGCATCCATTCTCGGCGAAAAACCCCCGGTCGAACTCGGCGGCGAAAACGGTCCCGATAGCATCAAAACCAAAGCCGACGCCGTGAAATTCCTTAAAGACTCCTTCGCCTACTACCACAAAGCAGTCGCCAGCATCAACGCGGGCAATCTAACCGCTCCCATCAGAAATCCCTTCGGCGAAAACATGGTCTCGCGCCTCTGGATCGCCACCCTCAACATCGGCCACTGCTTCGATCACTACGGCCAGATGGCGGAATACCTCCGCATGAACAACATCATCCCTCCCGCCAGCCGCCAGTAACCGAAGACTGATTCATCAAAAGCTCGATGCCTGCGATACGCTGCTGTCATGCGTGGGCGTCGTTGCGCAATTTCGCAATGTCCTTGGTCGGCGCGCTCCCGAACAACCGGCTGTATTCCCTGCTGAACTGCGAAGCGCTCAAATAGCCAACGCGTTGGCCTGCGTCCCCCGCGTCCATCATCGTGGCTAGCATCAGCCGCCGCGCCTCCTGCAGCCGCAGCACCTTCTGATAGTGCAACGGGCTCATCGAAGTCACCGACTTAAAGTGCTCGTGAAAGGACGAAACGCTCATGTGCACCATTTTCGCCAGCTCCTCCACCTGCATCGGCTGGTCAAAATTGGCACGCAGCCACGAAATCGCGTTCGCAAGCCGCTGTACGCTTGATTCGGCAAACCCCATCTGCGCCACGCGCACGCCAATAGCACTCCGCAGCAATCGGATCAAAATCTCCTCCACAACCAGCGGCGCAAGAAGTTCCACGTCCCGTGGCTGCGAGAGACACTCCATCAGCCGGTTCATAGCATCAATGATGCTTGCATCGGCCGGACTAACATATACTGCGCTTCTCTCCTGCACCGGCGGCAACCCATTCGGAAAAACTTTCAGCACCAGCTCGCTGATCTTCAGCGGATCCAGGTCCAGCCGCAATGCGAGATAAGGTTCGGCATGGTTCGCCTGCGTGACTCGGGAGGCAACCGGGACAGCCACGGAAAACACCATCATCCGTGACGGATCGTATTCATGCACATCTTCCCCGACAATGACGCTCTTGGCTCCATGCGCAATGAAGCACAAGCACGGCAATCGCAGGGCATGCGCGCATTCGGTATTGGTTCGTGAAGTTCGGCTGACGTGCAAACCGGGGATGCGTAGTTCAAACGTCCCATCATGCGGCGCATAGGCCCGAATCAATCTGGCCAGCTTCGCCACGTCCGGTTGCGTCATCCCCGTAACCTTTTCCGCCCCTCGCGGAGCCACGTTTTTGCCACTCATGTTCATGGCTTCGAGAATACCTCTTTTGCCACCACGATGGCCCTCATCGCATTTGCCAATCCAGTTTTCCGCGCTTTAACTCCGAATAGCAATCTTCAACCCGTCACTCTCAGCGGCCCACCATTTTTTGCAGCTCTTCCGGATACCGGGCGCCTTGCGGCGTGATCTTCGATGTCGCCTCAGTGATCTCCCGCAGATCCTCCGCCGAGAGCTCAATCCCCGCGGCGGCATTGTTTTCTTCTAACCGGTGCATCTTGGTCGTCCCCGGGATCGGCACGATCCACGGTTTCTGCGCCAGCAGCCAGGCCAGCGCGATCTGTGCAGGCGTCGCTTTCCTTGGTTGCGCAAACCTGCCCAGCAGGTCCACCACCTCCTGATTTGCCTTCCGATTCTCCGCCGAAAAGCGCGGAACGATGTTCCGGAAATCACTTTTGTCGAACTGGGTATCTTCCGTGATCTGTCCCGTAAGAAATCCTTTGCCCAGCGGGCTAAAAGGAACAAACCCGATACCAAGTTCCTCCAGCGTCGGGATCACCTCAGCCTCCGGCTCCCTCCACCACAGCGAATACTCGCTCTGCAGCGCCGTCACCGGCTGCACCGCATGCGCCCGCCGGATCGTCTTCACGCCCGCCTCCGACATCCCAAAGTGTTTTACCTTCCCTTCCTGAATCAAGTCCTTCACCGCGCCTGCAACCTCTTCAATAGGGACCTCCGGGTCAACGCGGTGTTGATAGAACAGGTCAATCACATCCGTCCTTAACCGCTTCAGCGAAGCCTCCGCAACCTCCTTGATGTGCGCCGGACGGCTATCCAGCCCCGCCTGTTTGTGCGTCACGGGATCGATCTTGAAACCGAACTTCGTCGCAATCGCCACTTTCCCCCGAACCGGCGCCAGCGCTTCCCCTACCAGTTCCTCGTTCGTGTACGCCCCATACACTTCGGCGGTATCAAAGAAAGTGACGCCGCGTTCAACCGCCGTGCGAATCAGCCCGATCATCTCCTTCTTATCCCCCGGCGGCCCGTAGCCAGAGCTCATTCCCATGCACCCAAGCCCTATCGCCGATACTTCCAAACCGCTTTTCCCAAGTTTTCGTTTTTGCATTATTTCTCCTCGTGAGGCTTTCCGCGCTGAAGCTCAAATCTCTTCACGCCAGCTCTCACCGACATTTTAGAAATCCCACTCGTAACGATTAAAAGTGTAGCCCGCCAGCCCCCCGACGGCTTGCCTATTCCCCCATACTATTTGCCCAATCCTCCGGCCTACCCTCGCGATTGAACACATACCAAGCTCCGAGCTCGCAAATCTTTAATCTATCGACAGCCACCCGGTCGATCGCCTACCTTCCTATAAAAAAATAACCTTGCCTTTGTCCCACTACAGTTATAGCTTCACCGTATTCGCCCACAACCTCAATCCATAACCTTTACCGGGAGGACTTATGACCGACCACAAGCGCGATAACGGAATCAAGCGACGCGACTTCATTAATGGAATGTTGATTGCCGCCGGCACAGCTAGCGTTGGCGGCTCCGTGCCCATGCGGGCTTTTGCGCAACTCGGATCATCTCCCACCTTCCCCTGCGACGGCCCAATCGGAACCGATCCCAACGTGATGCGCGGCGGCAACCAGCGCTCCGTTTTCAATATCGCCCACTGGCTCCGCGATGGCCGCCTCACTTTCAAAACCAACTCAGTCGTCATCTCTCCCTCGCCGTGCGACTCCTTTACCGGCAGCCAGCCGATCCTCGCCGACAATGGCAACTACGAAGTCATCATCGTCGGCTCCGGAATGTCTGGATGCTCCGCGGCCTTCTACATCACGCAACAACGCCCCGGCACGAAAATCCTGATTCTCGACGGCCAGCGTACCCCCGGCGGCAATGCCAATCGCGACGACGCCCCGCCGATTCCCGACATCGCTTCCACCGCCACCGCCTACGCCGTCCAGCCCTACGCCGACTTCCTCAATAATATTTACAACACCACCGGAATCCTCTGGCAGAACTACGTCGTGGCCTCTCCTTTTTACAGCTACTTCTTTGACAGCATGACCCCCTACGTTAATCCCGGCACCGCCAGTTGGAATATCGACACCTACGGCGCGGGGCTCAACAGCGTTCCGTATCCCAACAACATCGTCAACGACCTGAAAGCCGCTCGCGCCGATCTGATGAACTGGTATCACAAGCCCGGTTCACCCACTGATCCCGCCGACAATAGCGATCCCAAATACGATTACCTTTCCCCCATGACCTGGGACCACTACCTCACCCAGGTCCAGGGATACCATCCAGCCGTCTCCGATTTCTACACGCGTTACGCCGTCGACGCTCTCGACGGCACCACCAGTCAGGTCAGCGCCTACACCTCCATCAGTTTCACCGCCGCCGAATATTTTCCAGAGTTCGCTTATCCCGGCGGCAACTCCGGCATGCTGCGTCACGTCGTGAAGTGGCTGATTCCTTCCGCGATCGCCGGCACCTCCGATGCGGATTTGCTCGCCAATCCTTTCAATCTCACCGCCATGGACAGCGTCAACAACAACGTCCGCATTCGTCAGGGCGCCCTGGTCCTCCGCGGCGACACCTCCAGCAACAGCGCCTCCGTCGTCTATTTCCTCAACGGCCAGTTCTATCGCGCCACAGCCAAAGCGGTCATTTTTGCGGGACAGTCTCACACGGCGCGCACTGCTTGCGCTCAATTACTCAGTTCCTCGCAAGCCGCAGCCTTCGACCAGGTAACCCTCAGCCCGGTCGTCACCGCAAACGTAACCATTCGCAGCGCCGCACCAGTCGTCGATCTCGGCTACGACGCTTACTATTGGGGCAGCCAATACTGGGCTGACTTTGTGGTCGCGGACTGGGTCGGCTCCAATCGTAACGATCCGACTCGCCAGACCGTCCTCACCTTCTATGGCGGAAACACCGCCTCCGTCGAAGACCAGCCGAACGAGCGCATCAAGCTCCTCACCACGCCTTTTTCCAGCTACGAAGATTCTCTCCGCGCCGACATGAGTCGCGTCCTCGCCGGCCGCAATTTCGATTTCGATCGCGATGTCGTTGCCGTCTACCTCAATCGTTGGGGCCACAGCATGGTCTATCCCAAGCCCGGCTGGCCCTTCTCCGCTCCCATCATTGGCAACGGCGGCCAGGTCACCCGCGTGCCCTCCGCGCGCTTTTATGCGCGCCAGCAGATCGGCCGCATCTCCTTCGGCGCACAAGACGTCGAATCCAGTCCCGCAAACGAAAGCGCCATCGGCGCCGGCGTGCGCACCAGTGGCGAGGTCTTGCCACTTCTCTAAAAGAAAAGGGCGGCCGCATCGGCCGCCCTCTTCTTAAATTTCTCTCGACCCGCTTACAAGCCAACCGGGCTTCGGATTATTTCGCCTCGGATGCAATCGGCTTCCCTACTCCGCCTTCATCTTTGCTCCAGGAAGCCGGTTCTTCAGGAATTTTATCTGCCCATCGTGGTTCGATTCGTGTTCCGCTACGTGAAACCATTTCGCGTAGTTGTTCGCGCTAAAGCCCTCCTCTTTCACCACCGTCAGCAGCCACTTGTCGTCCCGCTTCTTGAACTCCGCCAGACTTTTCTCCCTGGCCTCGTGCAACGCGTTCAGGTAGTAATCGAGGCTGTTTCCCTTGATGGCCTTCCGCGCTGGCTCTCCCAGATTCATTGGAATGTCCCATTTTTTCTTCACTTCCTCGGACCACGAATCCCACTTCATTCCTCCGAACGTACTCATCTGATAGTAGGTTTCCGTCGCCGCCAGGTGCAGCAGCAGCGCCCCGATCGTATTTGCTTTCTCATCCAGCAGAAAATCCAGATCCGCCTGCGACATCCCCTTCACGTTTCCCACCACCTGCTCCCGCGTGAACGCCATCATCGACGTCAGCGTTCCAATCTCCGGTGTAAACCCCGGTTGCGGCCCCACAATCCACTCGTTTTCCGACGCCGCGGCTGTCACGGGAAACGCCGCCGCCCCAAGCGCGGATATCCCGAACGCCACGCCCATTCCACCCTTCAGAAAACTCCTCCGATTGCGCACGCATTCCAGTGAAATCATAAAATCTCCTCCGTCTGAGCTTCCATCAGCCCGTCGAATCATACGTCCGCCGTCACAATCTAGCCAACACATCCGTAGGCGACCGTTTCTTACGCCGCCTTTACCCCCGCCACTTTCTTCCCCTTCGTCGTCGTAATCACCACCACGCTGACCAACACAAACACCGTCCCCAGTACTGCCCGCAACCCCAACTCTTCCCCGCCTAGAAAATATCCCAGCACCACCGCCACCACCGGATTCACATACGCATACGTCCCCACCTTCGTCGGCGATTCGCGATGCAGCAGCCAAACATACGCCGTGAACGCGATGATCGACCCCGCCACAATCAAATACGCCAGCGCAATCCACGCCCCGAGCGAAACATTTTCCACCCGAAAATTCCGGTACTCCCCCAGCGCGCACGAAATCACCGTCAGGAAAACTCCCCCCGCCAGCATTTGCACTCCCGAACTCACCACCTTTGACTCCGGCAGCGGCAGCATCCGCGCCAGCGCAGACGCAACCGACCAGCTCATCGCCCCAACAATCAGCACCATCGCCCCCATCCGGTCAATCGGCGCACCGCCCAAATCCAGCGACCGGCTCACCAGCACCCCCACTCCTCCCAATCCAATCAAAAGTGCCGCCACCAGCCGCACCGTCAGCCGCTGTGTCCCCAAAATAAAAATCTCCGCCAACGCCATGAACGCGGGTATCGTCGCCATCATCACCGCGGTCAACCCAGACGCCACCCGCTGCTCCGCCCAGAACACCGCCCCGTAATCGCCCACAAAAATCAAAACCGCCAGCACCGCCACCGAGCCCCATTCCCTCCCGCTCGGCCCCTGCTCCCCGCGCATCTTCGTCCATCCATAAAGCGCTGTTCCCGAAATCAAAAACCGGATCCCCGCCAACAGAAACGGCGGCACCTCCCGCACTCCCACCCGGATCGCATAAAACGTCGATCCCCAAACAAAATAAATAATCCCAAACGCCAGCAGCGTCTTCCATCGCAGCCCATGTCTAGGTTCATCCATAGCAGCTCTGCCGACAACAACTACCACGCCCCTCGACACCCGGCAAGCCACCGTTCAATTACGTCCTTTACCACCTCCATGCTCAGATAAGCGTCACGGCCGCGCTTCGTACACCACGTTGAACGGTGTCTCCGCCGCCCTCCGGAATCGCCGGAATCCTGCCGCTTCCACAACCTCGCGAATCCGCTTCTCCCCCGACTGCGCCCCCAGGCACAACGCCACCTCCTGCGATCGCGAACAAGGCGTGCACAGCAAAGTCGAGAACGAGTAGTACACCCGCCCCACAGGGTTTAAATTGTCCTTCAGCTCATCGTTCGCAAACGGTTCAACGATCATCCACGCGCCATCTTCTCTCAGCGCCGCTCGCACGTGCTTTGCCGCTCCCACTGGATCCCCCATGTCGTGCAGACAATCGAACACCGTAACCCGGTCGTAGTCCCTCCCCGGAAATTCTTTCGCCTTCGCCACACCAAAGTTCGCTCGAACCTCCAGCCCTTCCCTCGCCGCCGTCGCCCTCGCACCTTCAATCGATTTGTCGTGATAATCAAATCCAAAGAATTCCGATTTCGGAAACGCTTTGGCCATCAACAAAGTCGAGGCTCCCTTGCCGCAACCCACATCGGCCACCCGCGCGCCCCTCTCCAGCTTTGCCTTCACGTCGTCCAGCGCGGGAATCCATGAACTCACCAGATTCGCCGCATAGCTCGGCCGGAAAAATTTCTCGCATCCATGAAACACCGCCTCATCGTGCTCATGCCAGCCCATGCCCGCGCCAGATCGAAAAGACTCCACCAGCCTCGGCACAGCCGCAAGCGAGCCGAGCGCCAGTTGGAAAGCCCCGGGAATGTACGCCGGACTTTCTTCATTCGCCAGCGTAAACGCTTGCTCCTCGCTCAAGCTGAACTTGCGAGTCTTTTCTTCATACGTCACATACCCGCCCGCGGCCTGCGAACTCAGCCATTCGCGAACATACCTCTCATCCGTCCCGGTCTTTGCCGCCAGTTCGGCGGAGTTCACCGGCCCCTCCGCCAGCGCCTTATACAACCCCAACTTCTCCCCAATGACCACCATCCCAGAGTGAACCGAAGCTCCCAAATCTCCAACGAATCTCCCCATGAACGAATTCAACTTCTCCGTATCAATCGCCATTCTTCTTCTCCTCGGAATTCAATTTCTGGATTCAGGTGCAGCCTCACCTCGTGCTGCGTTCCTGGCAACGTTGCCACCGCGCGAGACCCGGGAAGCGGTTGCCCTCGCTTCCCGGCTCATTACGCGTACGCTCTACTTCCTGCTTGGGTCATCCTCTGGGTTGACGTAGTTGAATTGCAGCGGCGATTGCCCGTGCACCTGCACAATCGTTTCTCCGCATGCCATCGCGAAGTGATGCATGTCGGGATCCAGAAACGCAAAGCTCCCGGCGGTGAACGCTTTCATCTTGTTCGTTTCAAACTCGTCTCCCATCCCGAGCTTGAACGTCCCGGAAATCACCGTCACGTTTTCCCGGTTCGGATGCCAGTGCGGAGAGATGCGGAAACCATCCGGCATCTTCAAACGAACCGTGAAGTCGCCCGTTGTCGCTGTCGGGTCGCCTTCCAGCACGGCGAACTGCGCACCCGCCCTCACGACCGGCGGTGCCGGCCCCCAGGGAATCGTATCCGGCGTGAATGCATTAATTTGGTGAGGGTGCTCGCTCGCTGCGCGTGTGAACAGCACTCCTCCTCCCGCCAACAATCCTGCTGCTGCCACTGCAAGGGACAAATAACGTTTCATGTGTGAGCCTCCGTTGCTCAAAGTCGAACGCGCGAATAATGCCGCCAACGGAGCCTCGCCACAATGAAGACCAAATACCGTTTGCCTATCTTTTATCTATCGGCTTAAACTGCTGAATCCGCGTAAATAATCTCCTCCTTGAAGAATCGAATGCCACGCAAGCCAACGCCGGACTCCAGCATCGAACTCGACCTCGGCCGCTATGAACTCCGCCGCAACGGCCGCCGCCTTAAACTCGAAAAAAAGCCCATGGAACTGCTGATCTTTCTTGTCAGCCATCGCGACCAGCTTGTCTCACGCAAGGAAATCATCGCGAAATTATGGCGCTCGGATCTCTTCATCGATACCGAACCCAACATCAACAACATCATCCGAAAAATCCGCGCCGCTTTGGGTGACGACTCCGGGAAACCTCGCTTCCTCGAAACGGTCGTAGGCAAAGGCTACCGCTTCGTCGGCCCAATCCGAGTCATCGATGCACGCTTTCCGGCGTCTGGCTCGGACTGGCGTGCCACAAGCCCCGTCCCTCCGGAAGGGACCGGCCACGCAAACGAGCGCGCTTCACTGGCCGTCTTGCCCCTGCTACTTCTCGGCAAGTCCGCCGACGACCACGGTATTTGCCTCGGCTTTGCGGATGCGCTCATCACCCGTCTCGGCAATCTTCCCGGTCTCGACGTCCTGCCAATCTCCGCGGTCATGAATCTTCCCGCCGTTGCCAACGCTTCAGAAACTGCTTCCCGTCTCGGCGTCCGATTTGTCCTTCATGGCGCCATTCAAATGTCCAAAAGCCGGTGGCAACTCTCTCTGGAAATGTGGGACACTCACACGCAAAACCCCTGCTTTGCCCGAAAGCGCGAGCTCGACATCACCCGCCTCTCCGAATTCGAAGACGAAATTTCCAGGCAGATCGCCTTGTCATTGAATCGCCCAGTGGCCCCCGTTGCACTCCAACGCCGCCCGCGTCACAGCAAGGACCCCATGGCTTACGCCGAATTCATGCGCGGGTATCGCCTAAGCTCCTCCGGCGATCCAGCCTCGCTCGAAGAAGCCGCGCAGCGCCTGAGCAACGCTGTGACCCGCGATCCCGCTTTTTCCCTGGCACATGCCACTCTTTCTCTCGTCTGCGCCACTCGCCATTACGAACTCGACCCCACCAGCGAGTCGTTGGAAAAGGCCGAATTTCATTGCCGCCGCGCTCTCGAACTCGATCCCGATCTCCCCGAGGGCCACGTCGCCAACGCCTTTCTTCTCTGGGGCCCGTCAAAAAACTTCCAGCATGTCGAGGCCATTGCCGAACTGAAGCGTGCCCTGGCCCTCCAGAACAATCAGCCGCAAGCCTACAATCGTCTTGGCACCATCCTCGCCCACATCGGCTTGCTCGATCACGCCCGCGCAATGTACGAGAGAGGGCGCCACTTTCATCCCCGAAAAACACTCAGTCACAGCATCGTGCAAGTCTATCTTTGGAATGGAGAACTTGACCTGGCGCGGGAAGAACTTTCTTCATGGCGCGCGGAGAATCCCGGCAACAAATATCCCCTGTTCTTCGCGCCGCAGTTGGCAATGATGACAGGCGAATGGAAGGAAGCCAAAACTCTCCTCGACGAAGCCGTCGAGCTTTTGCCCGAAGAACCCCTGATCGGCAGCCTACTCGGGCTTTTTTTCGCCATGACCGGCAAAGCCGGGAGAGCGCTCGACTGCCTCACCCGCGCCTGTGCCATCCCCAAATCCTTCGGTCATGCCCACCACAGTTATTATCAGTTCGCCTGCATCCTCGCCGTCCTCGAACGCCGCGAAGCCGCTTTCGAATGGCTGCAGCGCAGCGTCAGCAATGGTTTCGCCTGCTGGCCTTTTTTTCTTTCCGACCCTTGCCTCAAGAATCTGCGCGAACTGCCCGCCTTCGACGTCCTCGTAAGCTCCCTCCAGGCAAGGTATCCGGATCACCTCGGCTTGCTCTAGCTAGGGTGAGGTTGATTATTCAACCCCGCGATTTCCGTACTTTCGGTGGCCCCGTACGCTTACCTGATTTCTCCCCTCTCCCCGCGGCCCGCACCCTTGACACGCCTTCCCGCTTCCTTAATCATTTCCCCATGTCAGAATCCCTCAGCCAGCGACTCGCCGACATCTTTCTCCCCGACGCCTTCGGCAACCAAATCCGCCTCGGCTCGCTCTGGGAATCCCACCCCGTTGTCCTCGTCTTCCTCCGCCATTACGGCTGAATCTTCTGCCGCGAACACGTCGCGCAGTTGCGCGAACAGCAGCAATCCTTCCGCGAAAAAGGCGCGACCCTCGCCGCCATCAGCCTCGGCGACGCCCGCTACGCCCGCCTCTTCCAGGAGGAAACCGGCATCGACTTCCCCCTCCTGATCGACACCGACAGCCAGACCTACAAACTAGCCAACCTCGGCAAAGCCAACCTTCTCCACCTACTCCGCGGCGACAATCTCGGAAGCCGCAAGCGCGCCAAAGCCGCCGGCCACCACCAGCACAAACTAGGCCGCGATCCCTTCCAACTAGGCGGCACCTTTATCTTCGGCCCCGGCAACATCGACCGCTTCGCCCACCTAAGCCAAACCTTCGGCGACAACGCCGCCCCACAAATCCTCCTATCCGCCCTGTAGCTCACCCCTTAAGGGGTGAGGCCTTCCCCAACCCCCCCCCAACCCCCTCCAAATCAATACCCTACCCCACCCCTCTCACCCCCTCTCGCAACTCTTCCTCCTCACCCGGGTTTAACGAACTGTAAGGCGTTTCCCCAGGGCAATTTCCGGGAGGCGCCCCGGCCACCTCGTTCAACTCCACGAGTTCATGGCCGGGATCGAGGAGACAATATGCGTTACCTTAAATATGCAGTTTTAATGGGAGTTTTGCTTTTGGCCGCTGGTGCCGCCCAAGCGCAATTCCGCGTGGGCGTCGGGGTAGGCCCCGTGTACGGCTCCATCGGCCCCGCCCCAGTCTGCACCTACGGTTACTACGGTTACTATCCTTACGCTTGCGCGCCCTATGGCTACTACGGCCCTGACTACTTCGCCGGCGGTGTCTTCATCGGCGCTGGCCCCTGGTTTCACGGCGGCTACTACGGCCGCGGATTCTACGGTCGTGGCGGCTATTATGGTCGCGGTTATTATGGACGTGGCGGGTTCAACGGCCATGAAGGTTTCCGAGGTGGCGACCGCGGCTTCCATGGTGGTGAAGGCTTCCGCGGTGGCAATAGTTTCCATGGCGGCGGTGGTGGCGGAAACCACGGTGGCGGAGGCCATGGCGGCGGCGGACATCGCTAACTAAATTCCAAACAAAACAAAAGGGCGGCTCCGTTCGAGCCGCCCTTTTCATTACCCCACTATTTCCAAACGCTTGTCATTCTGAGGACATCCGACGAGGATGTCCGAAGAACCTCAACTTCAACCCTACCTCCCAAACTAAAATCGAAAGCCCCCTTCTGCTCCCAATCTCTACTTCCCCGCCATCCACCCTCGCACTCCCACCAAAACCAAAAACAACCCCATTCCCATCGTAGGCGCCCACGGAATCCAATTCCACACCGGCCGATCAATTATCGCCAGGTTCGGTCTCTCCCCATCGTAAAGTACCGTCACCCGCACATTCAGCACTTCCGCGTTCGTCCCCATCCAATCTTTAAACTCCACATCCTGCCCGCCCGCGTGAAATCTCACAATAGGCATGGACGCCTCCGTGCCGCTGCTCACTCGCCCGTCGCTCCCGCGAAAATACTGCTTCTTGTACCCCACAATCGTTCCCGTCGCCCGTATTCCGTCCCGAATCAAATGCAAATGATCCCTTCCAATTAAATAACCAAAACACAACAGAAACACCCCGGTTACAACTTCCGCGATCCGCGTGTACCGCAGAATCGCTTCCTTATTATTCTGCGCCCACCCATCTAACCCTTTGATCCCCTCCAGCACCTGTTCCGAAGACGAAAACCTCTTCCTCCACCGCAAATACAAAATCACCAACCCCACAAAAATCCCAATCTTCACCAACAAAATGACAGTAAACATCATCCGCACCTCGTAGCGTCCACCTCTTGCCCTGAGCACAAGCGAAGGGTCAGAGCTTGCCCTGACGAAGGAAGGGTGGACGAGCACCCCTTCATCATTCACCCTTACCTAATCCAGGGCTCAACCCCCAAACCCGGCGCGGTCCAACATTTCAGATTCGTTCCACCTGGAGTCTTTACTCTAACAGTCACTCCCTCCCTCAATTCGCCCCTGTGCCCTCACTGCAAACTCCCAATTCTTCTCTGCGAACCTCTGCGTCTTCTGCGCCTCTGCGTTAACCTTATTCCTTCTGCCGAGTATGCCCCGGTGGCACACCCGCACATCCCCGACACCCTCTTCGCCCTGGACCGCGAACGGTCGTCCAGCGTTCCCGTTTATTTTTCTGTGAGGATCGAAACAGGCAGGCACTTCGCCGCCGCGCCCCTTTCAGAACAAAAAGAACGCGGCCGGCAAAGCAATTCAAATCTACTTCACAGTCATCGCATCCACATGAGCCAGGAAGTCCCGGTGCCCTTCCTCGTCCAGCAATCCGCCAAATCCAGCCCATGCGGCGGGATTCTTCTTGCCGCTCTCATCAATGGCCGCGTTGAACTTATCGATCCCTTCCGCGCCATTCGCCACAATCGCCACGTGGAAACCGCCCGGGTTCTGCGAATGCACCACTTCTTCGTCAATCTGGTAGGAATGCAGCGCTCCGTCCGACAGCAACTTTTCCAGCATCGCCACCATCGTCGCCTTCATAATCTTCCCTTCCGGATCGCTGGCCCCTGCCTTGTACTTCCAACTCCCTACGCGCAGGTATCCATTCTTGAAGCTTCCCGAATGCGCGTTGTAATCCTTGCTTTCCATGATCAGGTCCCAGTGCTTCGAAGCCGAAAGAATCGGGTTCGCAGAATCCGGCGATGCCCGCAATCCCTCCAGCACCTTCATCAGGTTTGCCATGGAATGCGCCGCAAACCAGCTCCCGTGCGTCGGCGATCCTTCCTGGTGATTGAGCACCGAAAAGCTTCCGAACGAAGTCAGCGTCCCATCGGCCACCAGTTTCTTCATCATTTCATCTTCTTGCGTTTGCGATTTCTGATAATCCGCCCACATTGCCCGTGGTACCGCCCACTCCGAAACATAGGTATACAGCGGCGCCTTTTCCGCGCTCGCCGTCTGCGTCCACGCGTTGCCCGCCGTCAGCATCGCCACCGCCAACGCACACACCACAAACAAAACTCCACTCATTCGCCTGCGCATACGTATTTTCCTCAGTTTTCTCCGCTTAAGCGGTTTTGTCAGTTCCTGGTTTAATAAGGGAAGGGTAATCGACCGGTCTGACTTTATTCGCCAGCCGCGTAATTGTCAATCCGTAATCTTAGATTTCAATAATAGCCCTCGCGCAGGCTCGCCATTCCTGGAATCATTCGCATCGATTTTACGCTAAACTCACGTTCTCGACGCCCCGGGCGCTGTAACCCATCTTTTTGAAGGAGACGCTCCTGATGTTCGAGTTGGATTCTTTCATCAACGATTGTCGCTCCGCAGTCCAGCAGGATCCCGGTCTCATCCATGTCCGCGATCTCACCGCCCGCGCCGTCTCCGATCCCTCTACAGTCCTAAGAGCTTTAGGCGAGCCTACCCAAGCCGGCATCCAAACCCTCTTCCGCTCCGACTCCCTCACCATCCTCAACGTAATTTGGGGCCCCCACATGACGCTCTTCCCCCACAACCATCAGATGTGGGCCGTCATCGGCATCTACACCGGCCGCGAAGACAACATATTCTGGCGCCGCATTCCCGGCGCCCCCGCAGGCAAACTCGAAGCCGCCGGCGCCCGCGCCCTCTGCGAAAAAGACGCCGAGCCCCTCGGCCACAACATCATCCACTCCGTCACAAATCCGATCGCGCGCCTCACCGGCGCCATTCACGTCTACGGCGGCGATTTCTTCGCCCCCGGCCGCAGCGAATGGGACCCCGCATCCCTTCGCGAACAACCCTGCAACGTCGATCGAATCCTCCGCCAGTTTGAGGAATCCAACACCCTCTACGCACAACTCCGCCGTCCGCCCGGCACGCACTAGACACACTTCCAGCCGTTCTCTTTCCCCGCTCTCAAATTTTGCCCTGAAATTTCCTGCCGCGATCTCTAGTCCGCCGCAGCCGCGCCCTTTGCCATTCCCGAATAATGAATCGTAATCAGGAACCCGTTCGTCCCGTCATACGCGAACTTGTGTCCGTCGCCTTCGAACGCCTCATGCTTCGACTTCCACATCCGGAATCCGTCGTTCGACTGCGCGCTCCAGTATTTCAAGTTCCGCATCACCACTTCCTCGCCCGGCTTGTTTCCAGCCACGCGCTCCAGCACCACTTCACCCTTCCCGTCCGCCATCTTCGCGTGTGCAACGCCGGTCTTCGTGTCTACTTCCCACGAAAACGCCGTGTGGCTCACCCCTTTTTTCTGAAACGGTATCGCCGAATAGAGCTGAGTCAAAACGTCAAGCAGCGCCGCCTCTTGCTCCTTGCTGACGCTCGGATCGAAATTCGCCACCAGCCAGGAGTCCTTGCCTGTACTCCAGTCGCTGCCAAGATCGCTCCCCAGCCACACCTTCGCTCCATCCAGTTTCGTCTCTTTGTAATGTCCCTTGTCCACCTTCAGCACCAGGTTCGCCCGGCAAAAATGCTCGTCCATATGATGCTCACCGCCCATGTGGTTCGTCGAATGCGTGTTGAAATAACACGGGCAGAACATGTCGCAACTGCATGCTTCGATATAACTCGCCGTCATCTCAAAATCAGCCTTCGCCGATTTCTCCTGCGCATAAGAGCTCAAATAAATAAGACCCGCTGCAACCACAAGCACTACCGCCAAAAGGACTCGCGGCAATCGACTCATGATCCCTCCAATCAATCTGTCAAATTGTCAAAACGGGGCCCGACGTGGAATGGAAAAACTCTACTCCCCGGCCTTTCCGGTTTCAACTGCTTTTCCCTGGGACACACCTCTTACTACTTGCCTTGAACGTTATGGCCGTGGCAAATCCAGCAGCACCACATCCGAACGCTCTTGCACCCGCTCCAGCACCACTTCACGCCCATCCGGCGCTATGTCAAAGTCGCGAATGTCGAAGTCAGGCGCCAGGTTGGTCAACTGCCGCTTGGTCCCGCTATCCAGGTCCATCACCCACAGGTTCTTATGCTGAATCTCTCCCTGCAGAAACACCAGCGCCCGCCCTCCAGGCAAAAACGCCAGATGCCGGGCGCCGCGCGTCAGCATCAGCGCAGGCATTGCCTGCTCCGTAGCGTCCTTCGTAACCGCCTTCACCAAAAATGTAGTCCCAATGTCGGGCCCTGAATAAACCGCCAACCGTCCATCGGGCGCCCACGCGGCGTCAACCGCGTACTCCCGCACAAAAAGTGATGCGGCATGCCCGTCGATCGGAATCCGGTAAAGATGCGGCACTCCGTGCTCCTCCACCGCGGAAACTATCGCTTGGCCGTCGGGCGTCCACGCCGGCGCGCCTTGCAACTTCAGCGCATCGGTCACCACTCGCGCATTCGTCCCATCCGCCTGCATCACGTACAACAACGTCTGCTCATGTTGCCGCGCTGAGAATGCAATGGATCTTCCATCCGGTGAGATCGCCGGCCCGCCAATTACGCGCGCTCCCGCACCACTCCACAACTCTGTTCCAGTTCCGTTGATCTGCTTCCATATACTCTCGCTCGTGCTCGTCGCGGAAACATACAACAGAAAATCCGCGCCCAATCGCGGCGAAAACCCTGTGCCCGTCGTCAGCGAGATTCGCGCCGGAACCGCCGCCGTTCCCTGCCCCCCTGAGTCCGCAAGCCGCAACCTCCAAAGCGTCCGTTTCGGGCTTGCCTGGGTAGCCACCAGTCGCCTCCCGTCAGCGCTCGCAGCCAACGACGTATACCGGTCAAGCCCTGAACTCAACTTATGCGGAATGCACCGCTCCGTATCCATGCTATACAGCCACGGCCCCGAACCATCCGGATCGCTGGCAAGGTACGCGAGCGTCCGCCGATCCAACAAAACCGGATGTGTCACCCGCCCCTCATGTGCGGTAATTCGTTCAGGAGTTCCCCCGCTCGGCCGGATGCGCCAGATGTCCAACTTGTCGGGGAGCACCCCCTGCACGAAATAAAGGAACGCCGCGTCGCTCGCCCACAATGGAAAGTGGCAGTGGAGCCCAGCAGGCGCCGTGAATATGGGCCGCGTCTCAGGACGCTTGCCGCCGTCCGACACAAACATCGGATCTCCCGGCCCCGGCGTGTGGTACACCAGTCGGCTACCGTCCTTCGACCAGTCAAACTCAGCCACGCCATCAAGGTATGGCCTCGGCTGCCCACCCAGCGTCGGCACTGCCCATATACCAATGTCGCCCGCGCCGGCGCTGGCCTTTTTTCGGCCCCAATACGTTACCAGCGAACCGTCGGGCGAAAATCCCATCGTGCGCACAGACGGATTCACAAGCTCCGGCGCGCTGCCTCTTGTCAGATTGTGAAATTCGCCCGAACCCGCCTGCGTCACCCACACGTCCATCTGCCCGTCGCGGTCCGACAAGAACGCCACAAAATGTCCGTCTCGTGAAACCGCAGCCGCCTCGGCCACTCCATCAAAATCCGCCACTGTCTGAAACCGCGCTCCGGCAACCGGATTCCGCCAGAAGTACTCCGTATTTCGCAGCCACAGCATCCCGCCAAGAGCCAGCAACGCAATCACCGCCACCAGCGGCAAAACCAATTTCCACCGCTCAGTCTTCGTGTTCTCTTTCTCCAACTCCGGCGCCACTCCAGCGGAACTCGCAACGCCGGCATCCGACCCGTTCTCTGCCGCTGCTGCCGGATTTCTTCCCCGCGTCCAAGCGTCTAGCTCCGCCCTCGACGCATACACCGACCCTAGCTTGTCATGCAGGTGCCGGTGCACCGGCATACCTTCCCGCTTCTCCCACCTCTGCACCGTCGTCACATCCCGGTTCAGGTACGCTGCAATCTCTTTCCACGAGTCCAGCCGGTCCTCCGGCGGCTTCGCGGATGGCGCACTATCCTGAAAACTCTCACCCATCAACCTCTCCTGATTTCCCAATTTGCGCCCCGGATTGTACCTCCCCGGGCCAAGTAACGGCATAGTACAGCATTCAACGGCATCCGCCCCTAACTCCTGCAATCCCGCCCCTTACCGTTTGACCCCTCCAGCCTGGTTACCCGATTGTGTCCTCACCACCCCAGGGTGCAAGAACCCTAGGAAAGGACATCCACCATGGAATTAAGAAAATTCGTCACACCCGCGGCCGCCGCTGTAGCTTTCGCCGCGATCCTTCTCGCAGCAATGCTGAACTCTCCCCCACGCGTAAAAGCCACGGGCGACGACGATGACAACGGCAGCGACTCAAGGATTCAACGGGGATTGGATATTGCACCTGTCCATCTCAACCTCGAGGGCAAAAACCGCGCTCTCGTCGGACTCGGCAGCTATATCGTGAACGCAGCCGTACCCTGCAATGAGTGCCATGGCGCCGGTCCTGCCCTCAATCAATTCTTGCCAGGGGATAATCCATACTTTGGCCAGACGGCGGTAATCAATCCCGCGACGTACTTGGGTGGCGGCAGAAGCTTTGGTGCACCGGTGCCAGGTTCGGCCGTCATCATCTCCCGCAACCTGACACCCGATAAAACCGGCCTGCCCGAAGGAGGACGTACGTTTGGGGAGTTTGTTCAGATCATGAGGACGGGCGTGGACTTGGATCACCTCCATCCGACCTGTGCAACAGGACCGTCCGGTCTTCCGATCGTTAACACGTCCTGCATTCCCGCTCCATTCAATGGAGACCTTCTCCAGACGATGCCTTGGCCTGGTCTTAGGAACCTGACCGACCACGACCTGCGGGCCATCTACGAATATCTCAGTGCGGTCCCCTGCGTCACAGGTCCGCCGTCGCCTAGCCCGCTCCACAACGATTGCCAATAAAGCCGCCTTCGCCGGGTGCCGCACCCTGCGCTTTTCAGGGTGCGGCTTTTGACTTTTTTTTCCTCCGTACTCAGCGCACGGCAGCTGAAATCTCCAGACGACGACCCGAGCCATAGACTGTAACCACATGTTCCTGTAGCCTCTCTCGCATGAACAAACCAAAATCCGCCAAACGCAGCTCACCCGCCAAGCCGCGCTCCGCTCCCAAAACCATCGACGCCTACCTCGCCGGCGTCCCCGAACCCGCCCACACCACCCTGCAAAAAGTTCGCGCAGCCATCCGTTCCGCCCTGCCTCCTTCCGCCACCGAAACCATCAGCTACAAAATCCCCGCCTTCCGCCACGGCGAAGTCGTCATCTGGTTCGCCGCCTTCGCCAAACATTGCAGCCTCTTTCCAACCGGCCGTATCATCGCCATGTTTAAAGACGACCTGAAACCCTACACCGTCTCCAAAGGCACCATCCAATTCCCCACCAACAAACCCCTCCCCGCTTCTCTCATCAAAAAAATGGTCAAAGCCCGCCTCGCCCAAATCGCCACCAAACAACGTCGTTGAATCCCTGGGAGATAATTCGTAGATAATTCTTTAGGAGGTCGGGGCTTCAGTCCCTGAAGAGAGCTTGCCGAGGGCTCGCCGCCTGTCTGTGAATTGGCTTAGGGCCCTCGTCAAATATGGCAAATTAAATATTGGGCGGTTGTCGATTCCGCCGCCCGCCATTCGTCTTATAGTTAAGAGCCGCGCTCCCCGTCACTCGCTCGACCGGCGCCCGGCCAAAACCATTCCAGGAGACCCCAACATGCGCTTCATGATGCTCGTAAAATCCGCCGAAAACGCCGGCCCCCCACCCAAAGCCCTGATGGACGCCATCGCCAAGCTCGCCGCCGACACCACCAAGTCCGGCACCATGATCGAAACCGGCGGCCTCGCTCCCTCTGCCATGAGCACCCGGGTTCGCCTCTCCGATGGCAAAATCACTTCCCTCGATGGCCCCTTCGCCGAAACCAGGGAACTTGTCGGCGGTTACGCCATCTTTGAATTTAATTCGAAACAGGAAGCCATCGAAAGCGCGCAGGAATTCATGGAACTCCACCGCAAACACTGGCCCGGCTGGGAAGGCGAAACCGAAATCCGCCAGATCTTCACCATGCCGGACTACACCTGCGAATCCGGCAGCCTCGAGCTTAAACAACGCTCAGTCTCCGGCTCCTGACCCGCGCCGACAAACGCCTCGTTAAGCCACTTTTCCAAACCGGCGACGGTACGCGCTCGGCGACGCCCCCGTGTGCCTCTCGAAAATCGTCCGGAAAAACGCCACGTCCTGGTAACCCACCGCCTCGCTGATCTCCTGCACCCCGCGGTGGTCGCTCTCCAGCAGACGTTTCGCCGCCGCCACCCGCAACTTCTGCAGGTAAATCAGCGGCGCATCCCCGGTAGCTTCCTTGAACCGCCGCACAAAATTCCGCATGCTCATCCCCACCGCCCGCGCTGGCGCCTCCAGCGCAAAGTTTCTGTGAAAATTCTTGTGTAGCCATTCCTGCGCTCCGGAAATTGCCTCGTCGCTGTGCTCCGTCTTCAACGGCACAATTCCAAACCCAGCCTGCCACGCCCGCGGCGTCTCGATCAACAGCGCCTTCGCCGTCTGCATCGCCACTTCGTGCCCGCAGTACCGTTCCACCAGGTACAAGCTCAAATCCAGCGAAGCATTCACTCCCCCGCCGCAATAAAATCCCCGGTCCTCCGTCACCATCACTTCCGGCATCCACTTCACCTTCGGAAACTGTCTCCGGAACTCCGGCGCCACGCCCCAATGCGTGGTCGCGCGCTTTCCATCCAGCAAACCCGTCGCCGCCACCAATCCAACTCCCGTGCACACGCTCGCTATCGCCGCTCCCCTCTTGCTCCACCGCCGCAGCCACGGCACCACCTCCCCATTCCGCTCCACGATGTCGTTCAGGCTCGGCCCCGTCGACGGCAGAAAAATCAGATCCGTCTTTCGAATCGCTGCCAGCGATGCCATCGGCCGTATATAAAGCGGCCCGTCGCACTCTACTGGCCTTCCTTTCACCGAAGCCGTCGTCACCCGGAACCTCGGCGTCGGCGCCTTCCCCGCAAAATCGTTCCACAGCGTCCCGGTATGCCGGAACACCTCCATCGGCCCCACCGCCGTCGACGAAAACGTCCCGTCCAGAATCACCACCGTCACGTCTATCATTTCCGGCCCCTTTCCATCTGGCGCAAACACCCCTGTAGAATGGCAAATCTGCCATCTTGCTGCAAGCCCCTTTTCCCTCTATTTTCAATGTGTACAGGAAGTGCCTGAATTCATACGGAGGATAGAATGAAAAAATACGTCATCGAACGCGAAATCCCAAAGGTCGGTTCTTTGCAGGAAGATCAACTACGCGAAGCCGCCGTCCGCTCCAATCACGCCCTCAGCCAGCTCGGCCCCGACATCCAATGGCAGGAATCCTACGTCGCCGGCGACAAAACCTTTTGCGTCTACCTCGCCAAAGACGAATCCATCATCCGCCGTCACGCCGAACTCAGCGGCTTCCCCGCCACCAAAATCACCGAAATCACCAAAGTCATCGACCCCACTACCGCCAACCACAAATGCTGACCTGCCGCAGGGTGGTTTAAGGCCTGGCGATCCTTTCACCGCTCCGCTCCGTTCACCGGCGACTCGCCGCTCCAGCCGCGGCGATCATCGCCCGGCGCCCGCCGCGATTCTGCCCGCCCTGGCCTTTCACCATTATCATCGCGCACTCCCGCACATCGGCCGGCAAACAGCGGCTTCTCCGGGGTGACGTCCCCATGTGCACGGCAACAATTTCGGTGACCGCCGCCAGCTCCCCCGTAACGTCGTTCGTCATCTCGTGCCGCATGCGAATTGTTTTCTCCCGCACCTCCACCACCGTCGACCGAACGGTCACCACATCCCCGGCGTACAGTTCACGCTTGTACTCGATCCGCTGCTCCACCGCAGCCATGGCCGCTCCGTCGCGCACGAATCTCTCCCGCGTCAACGCCAGGCTCGCCAGCAGTTGCCAGCACGCCTCGTCAAACTTTGCCGCGTACCACCGCACATTCATGTGCCCCATGTGGTCGCATTCCCACGGATAGACTGCCCCCCGCTGCGTGACTATAAACTCCGGCATGGGTCTCTCCTTGAAATTCCAACGTCCCAGTCAAAATTAAGGAAAGCCTGCAACCGGCGTGTCACCACGTAGTCAAACTTTTGTCAGTTTCGCAATCTCAGCGTTTCTTTTCCCCGTTTGACCCTCACGCCTGCATGCAATTCGCATCAAATCGGAATGTAAGTCAAAGGAGGCCGGAAGTCCGATGAGCGTCTACGCGATTGCACAATTGTGGATCCACGATCCCGCCGCCTACGGGCGCTATGCGCGTAAATTTATGTCAGTATTCGAAAAATTCCAGGGCCGTGTCCTGGTCGCCGACGAAAATCCAAGAATCTTTGAAGGCGACTGCGATGTAGATAAAGTCGTCGTAGTCTCCTTCCCGGACGAAGCATCCTTCCGCGATTGGGCCGAATCCCCCGAATATTTGGAGATTGCCGAGGACCGCAAAGCCGGCGCCAGTTCCATCATCGCGCTGGTGAAAGGAATCCCATCGCCCGGCGAGATCCCTCCAGCATGACCCGGTCGCTCCGAACTCTACCTAAACCCCTTCAATCCCCTCCCGGGTGCAATCCAAAAATCCCCATTACATCCCTCCACTGTCGTGATATAAATTTAGGGTTGAAAATTGTGCGAGATCGCGAGCTGGCCGCCATAAATCGAGCCGGTCGATTGTTTAACTGCCCTCCGCAGTCGAACTCTTTTCTTTTTTACCACCCGCCCAAATTCCGCGCCGCAAACCGGACTGTCGCGCTCCTCGCGATCGGTATTTTTGCCGTTGCCCTCTCGTCTCCTGCCCGCGCCCAGCAAAAAGACACTACTCCGGCCGTCGTCCAGCCCGGCGCCCCCGGCCAGCCCACCAAACCACTTCCGCCCTCCACCAGGGGCACCGTCCCGCCGCGCTCCCCTGCCGACGTAGAATTCATGCAAGGCATGATCATGCACCACCAGCAAGCCGTCGAAATGACCGCTCTCATCCCCGCGCACACCGACAACAAAAATCTCCATTCCCTCGGCGCCAAAATCAGCAGTTCCCAGTCCAGCGAAATCCGCTTCATGCAGCGTTGGCTCGCCGCCCGTGGCGAGCCTCTCTCCATGGCCATGCCCGGCATGCCGGAGATGGACCGCTCCGGCCGCCCGATGGCCCTCATGCCCGGCATGCTCACCCCCGAGCAAATGGACGCCCTCCGCAAATCCAAAGGTCCTGACTTCGACCATCTTTTCTTAACCGGGATGATTCAGCATCACAACGGCGCCCTCACCATGGTAAAAGACCTCTTCGACACCGCCGGCGCAGGCCAGGACGCCGACCTCTTCAATTTCGCCACCGACGCCGACAACACTCAGCGCGCCGAAATCAAGATTATGGAATCCATGCTGCAGAAAAAATCTTCTGAGGAGAAACAATGAATCGAGCAATACTTCTTGCCATTCGCGTCGCCATCGCCGCGATTTTTCTATCTTCCGGCATTATCCATTTGCAAGCCCAAGAACCCGCCGCTCCCCCCGCCAAACAGGACGCCCCGAAGCCGGATGCCGCTAAGGACGATTCGGCCAAAAAAGACGCAGACTCCGACGGCGATAAAAATCCATTCGCGCCCGAACCCGCCCCCGCTCTTCCCCCCGGCATGAAAGGCTCCGACGCCAATGATCCTCGCGCCAAGCTCACTCCCGGTCTCTACGACGCCGGCGAAGCCGCCGTCGGCATCAAGCATCTTCTCCTGGTCAAAAAGCCCGACGCCTTTCAACTCGGCTCAACCGATCCCGACGATCCCAAGGTGCAGAAGACTCTTGCTCAGCTCGGCATCGGCAACGTCTCGAAACTCCCCAAGGCGGTTCAACTTCCCATCGCGCAACTCGCCTTCGCCAACTCCGATTTCGCCTTCCAGGGTGATCACCTCTTCATGGGCAATTTCTACGGCGTGAACATCTACGACATCTCCAACCCCGCCAACACAAAGCTCCTCACTTCCATGGTCTGTCCGGGTGGACAAGGCGACGTCTCCGTCTACAAAAACCTTCTCTTCATGTCCGTCGAGATGCCCAACGGCCGCCTCGACTGCGGCACCCAGGGCTTCCCCCCCGAGCCTCCGCCGCCCGCGGACGAAGATAAGGATAAACAAAAAGAAAAGAAGCGCCGCCTTCCCGCGGCGCAGAAAGACCGTTTCCGCGGCGTCCGCGTCTTCGACATCACCGACATCAAGAATCCAAAGCAAGTCGCCGCCGTGCAAACCTGCCGCGGCTCGCACACTCACACTCTTGTCCTCGACCCCAATGACAAGAACAACGTTTACATCTACGTCTCCGGCACCTCCTTCGTGCGCCAACCCGAAGAGCTCGATGGCTGCTCCGGCGAAAAGCCCGACAAGGATCCCAACACCGCCCTCTTCCGCATCGACGTAATTAAAGTTCCCGTCGCCGCTCCGCAAGACGCCAAAATCGTCTCCACTCCCCGCCTCTTCATCGATCCCCGCACCGGCGCCATCAACGGCCTCACCAGCGGCGGCAGCTTGCACAAGGGACAAGAAAAGCCCGCCGACACCGACCAGTGCCACGACATCACCGTCTATACCGCCATCGGCCTCGCCGCCGGCGCTTGCTCCGGCAACGGAATCATTCTCGACGTCAAAGACCCCGTCCATCCGAAGCGCCTCGACGCCGTCAACGATCCCAACTATTCCTACTGGCACTCCGCCTCTTTCTCCAATGACGGCACCAAAGTGGTTTTCACCGACGAATGGGGCGGCGGCCTCGGCGCGCGCTGCCGTGCGAACGATCCAAACAAATGGGGTGCCGACGCTATCTTCCGCCTGAAAGACGACAAACTCACCTTCGCCAACTATTACAAAATGCCCTCGGCGCAAGGCGATTCCGAAAACTGCGTCGCTCACAACGGCTCTCTCGTCCCCGTTCCCGGCCGCGATATCGAAGTCCAGGCCTGGTATCAGGGCGGCGTTTCCGTAATGGATTTCACTGACCCCGCGCAACCCTTCGAAATCGCCTACTTCGATCGCGGCCCCATCGATCCCAAGATGCTCGTCCTCGGCGGCGAATGGTCTGCCTACTGGTACAACGGCTACATCTATGGTTCGGAAATCGCCCGCGGCCTTGATGTCTTTGAACTTGCGCCCAGCCCGTACCTCTCCCAAAACGAAATCGACGCCGCCAAGTCCGTCCGCGTCGCCGAACTGAACGTCCAGAACCAGCAAAAAATCGAGTGGCCCTCCAGTCTCGTCGTCGCCAAAGCCTATCTCGACCAACTCTCCCGCTCCCAGGCCTTGCCCGCAAAGCAAATCGTTTCTCTGCAAAAGGCCATCAAAAGCGCGGAATCTTCCCACATGAACAAAAGCAAAATTGCCAAGCTGCAGGGCATGGCTTCCTCTGTCGAACAGAGCGCCGCTTCCGCGAAAACTCCGGCCGACTCCGCGCGCATCCACGCGCTGGCCGAAATCCTCAGACACCCGTCCGCCTGATCGACAATCAGCGTCGACTGTTTCGTACTTGGACCGTTAAATTGTGTGCTTAAGAGGCGTGGCGCGGCCGCTGCGATGACGCGTGTTCAACGCCCTTCGCCGAGCGAAACCGAAAATGCCGCTCGTAACATTCATTGCAGCGATAAGGACTGATGAACAGCGCGTAATGCAGAAACGACTCTACGAAGTCTTTTCGACGCGACCGGTGAAGTGACCCACTGCCGCAGTCCGGGCAGTGTCCAGTTTGAGCTCCATCGAGTATGAACTTCATGATGCACCCTTCCAGGCCCAACGGCATTGTCATCACTGCCGTTGCGAAGGGGTTGGGGATCAACCAAGCGGCAGTTAGCCCTGCGTGGGGACACTATCTTACTCGCCCGGCACGTCTAATTTCAATAGCGATGCACATTACAGGCGGTTGGGTTACCAGTTGACCTTGTGGCCGTGCCAGTCGAGTTCTCACACCCTGAGCGCTTGGCGCTCAGGGTTGGGGTGTTCGGAGTGTTTGAATCGAGGCTTACTACTTTCCTTGGAGCCTACTCGCCGTCTGCCAACGTGTCTGTCCTTAATCAGACAGCGCCTTGCTCCCTGTCCAAATAGCGGACTTAGCCAACCCTCCGAAATCGGCGGCTCTGTGTCAAACGGAACATTTTTTTCGCACACCGCCATGAGATAGTCACAGGTAAGGATTTCTCACTGAACGCTATCGTTCGCCGATGAACTGGGTCGAAGGCGTTGACACTCCTGTCCTTACAGAAGCGACACTCAGCCCGCGGGCCCAACCCAAAAGGAGAGCCGAACACATGCTGACATTCATCCTTCCGATCTTTCTCCTCATCGCCCTTGTGGCCGTTCTCCCGATTTGGCCCCACAGCAAAAAGTGGAGCTTCTATCCCCTCGGCGGCCTCAGTCTGCTCATCCTGATTGTCCTCTTTCTTTTTTGGACCGGCCGTTTCTAGGAGAATATACTTAGCTCCCCGTTAATTCGTTAATTCGTCGTCATGGAAAGCGCTTAAGTGCAACTGAGAAAGTCAAAGCGGGCTGTCTGCAAGCGTCGGGCAAGTCTCGTCATCAACCTCCATCGCAACCCGGAAAGAGTTCCCTGCCTCCTTCTGGATTCGTCGCCAGACGGCTTTCGCGTGGGTGGAATTTCCCGAGTTCGGCCGGGCCAGGTCGTCGAACTCATCCTCGACGAGAACTCCACAAATTTTGCGCGTTGCCGGGTCGTCTGGGTAGGAAAACCTGCATCGAAACACGCCGGTGAAGTCGGCCTGCAGTCCCTTTAACGGGTGAGGGCTAAACCGGCGATAAGTCCACTCCATCGCCTCCGACCGTGGCTTGTAACCAAAGTCACTTCTACCTATCGGGGCAAAAAAAGCGGAGCGTGACCCAACGCCGTACGGACCGCTGGGGCCACGCCCCGCTTCTCAATTAGAATCGGTAAATAATCCCCGTCGAGAGCCTTCCATTATTCTGCGTATTACTGAAGAACCTGGTCAGCAGGTAATCTCCCTGAATGATTCGCCAGCTGAATCGGTCGTTGACTTGATAATCCATTCCTCCGCCAATCGCCATCGAAAACGCCGTATCTCCAACTCCACTCGCGCTGAAATGCGCTCCGCCCAGCAGCACGTGCGCAAACGGCGATACCTTCGAGGGCAGCGACACCTGCGGCCCGAACAGGAACGAATGCACGGACTCCCCAACTCCGAATTGCGATCCATAGTGCCCGTCAAAGTCCGCCACTCCGCCGATCCAATCCCTGAATTTATATTGAACCGAGGCCTCCCATCCGTTCAAATTCGTGTCGGGTGACGGCCGGAATCTCATATACGAATACCCGCCGAACACCTCTACCTTGTCGTCCTGCGCCGCCGCGGGTAGCAGTGCCACGAACAAAACTCCAAGCAGCAACCCTATTACTCGCAACCCTGTTGTTCTCACCATGAGAATCTCCTCCTCCTTAATTATCTTGTTTCCTTGGGTTTTTCCGGGTTTGCCAGGGTCTCCCGGATCTTGCTGCCGCAGGCTAGCCGCTGGGATTTCTGGCGCCGCAGCATTGGGCTGGATGTGGGTCGGGCCGGATTCTCTTTCCTCCGGCCACACCTATACTACCGCATCTCTCGCGATACTGTCAGTCTCCGGATTCCTTTTGTGTTTGGGAATCAACCGCGAAACGCCGCCCGCACCCGCTCCAGCAGCAAACTAAGTTTGGTAATGTCTCTGGTGGCCAACCCCTGGAATTTCAGCCCCAGTCCCTCGGGTGGCTGCGCCTGCGCCACCACGCTGTCCAGGCTGATCTGTCCCTCTGGCACCAGAAAATGAACCTGGACCAAATCCCCTTTCTTTCTCCCTCGCGAAGTTTCGATGAATACCCCGCCAGTGCTCAGGTCGCGCACCTTCGAAACGTCGCCCAATCCCCCGCACTCCCAATACACCCACACATCCCGCGTCGCCGGCAACCGCATCATTCGCCGCCGCGAGGGCACAGAACTCGCGAATCCATTTACCAAGTACGGCCATCCTTGTCTCGCTGGGCTCTGTTCCGTTCGGCGGTTCATTCCGCCGTTCCGCCGAATCGAAAGCAAGGAAAGTCTGACGCAACTCGCCACACTAACAAATCCGTTATTCGCCGTATTCTCCCTCAGTGAAATACCCGAGGCCCTCCCTGTAGGGGCGGCTTCAGGCCGCTTTCTTGCCTTTATCTTCATCCTTCTGTTATAGGGACCGGGCTCGCTCGGCCCCTTCCGCTTCATGATCCGCGCCGCTACCCGCAATCGCGCTTGCTCGTTCAATGACTAACGTCGTCAATGATCCTGCTGATCGCGCACCGTTCGCGTCACCAGCGTCGGCATTCCCGTCGTGTGGAACAACAAGCCTTTCACCGAAACTGTCTGCCCCACAGACAGCGTCCCCATCCCACCGTCTCCCGATCCGGAAAAGTCCATGAAGTCCATTCCCGAAAGCGTCATCACGCTAATAGTCGTCACCGGCGGCGTTGCTCCCGTAAACAGCGGCGAAAGCCCCGTCAGCGTAAACGTTCCGTTGTCAGAATTGATGCTGCCGACCTGCCCCGTAATCTGCGAAGGCCACAGCCGCACCAGGTCCGTCGTGATCGTCGTCGTTCCGCCGCTCGAGGAAACGTTCCCCGGCCGGATCTGCACGTCCTGCCCAGTCAGCAGATCCGCCCCGCTCGCAAAACTCAGCCCGCTGTTATTGAACCCGCCGTCGTTGCCCATCTCTTCGCGACCCACCTGAAACACAGCCCCCGGATTGATTGTCACCGCCACCACCGAGCCTTCACTCACTCCGCTCATCGTCGGCTCTTCGTTAAACACCACCATGTGGAACTGCGTCGGGCTGTCCACGCTGGTGATCGTCCCCTTGATCGCCTTCCGGTTCGCCGCCTCTTCAAACTCCACGCGCTTCGCCAGCATGGCCCCCATGCCGTTCTCGCTCAACTTCACGTTCAGCACCTGGCCCATCTGCACGCACGTGAAATCCGCCGGGCTCGTCATGCACCCGCTGCGGTCGAAATCCTCGAACACAGTCGAACCGTCCACCGTGATCGTGAACGATTGCCCGCTCCGTTCATTCATCAGCGTGAACTGGTTCATTCCGACCGACGTCACCTGCCCGTCGATCTCGTCCACCTCTTCCATCTCCTGGTCGTCCTCATCCTGCATGCGTTGCGTCAGATTCTTGATCGTAACCGTCGGATTGATGGAAAGGTCCGTCTGCACCGAAGAAGCCACGTTAAAGTCCAACCGGATTCCCACCACCGAATTCGCGCTGATCGTCAGCGGGAACGGCGAACTCGCGATCGATGCCGTCGCCGGATTAAAACTCGGCGTCAGTTCGCAAACCGAATTGTCCGCGCACCCGCCCATCGTCGCTCCTGAATGATCCACGATCGTCATCGTCGCGTTTCCAAACGTCACCGTCATGCTCTGGTACGTATCTGGCGCCACGTTTGCCAAACTCAAAAACGCCGTGTCCGTCTGCAAGTGGCCGAACTCCACCTCCGTCGGCGTCGTCAGCGCAGAAACCGCCGGTTTCGTCGCATCCGACGGCTGCAAACTCACTCCCGTAATCATCGCCTCAAAGAACAGCACACCCACTCCGTTCGGCGGCGTGTCGCCGATCGTCAGGCTCATGGGGACCCCGTTGCTCGGCGCCAGATGCTGATTCATAGAGCCGCTGCAACTCCCCAGCAACACACACACCACCACCGCAAGCGCAAATATAATGTTTCGCCGCATAGGACATACCTCCAGGTTTTCGTCAGTCTTCGCGAGAAGGGTATATTGCGCGGATTATTCGAGGGCTGAACCGATATCTTACACTTACCCTGATTCACCAACCACAAAAATTGGTTGCCTCGCTAAATTTTCCCGTGCTCCAGTCTGCTACGCCAAGCGCCGCAACCACCCTGTAAGTACCGGCCTTCCCACTACGCCACCCCCGTCATTACGCAGGGCTTGAGTTCATGGTTCGAGCTTGGTGTCCAACTCTGGGAATCCCCCGCCGATGCTTCTCAGGGCAAGTTGCCTCTTCGGAACACCTGAACATTTGGTCAGGCGCGCGCCCCAACGCAACCTGCAAATATCAACTCACCAAAGCGGCAATGTTTTGGCCTGAACGGAAATCTCTGTCATGAAACTCCATCGGCTCTCGCGCCCGTCAAAAATCCTCTTCCGCGCTATCGCACCCTTCGCGCTTTTCGGCGCGCTCACCGCCCACGCCCAGGAGCCCTCACCCGCAACCTCCGACGCTCCTCTCGTCGCTCCCGTGCAAGAGCGATTCACTCTGACCGCCGCGCCAGACGTCTTACCCTCCGCCCCTCCCCCGACCGAACTCGCCCTCAAAAACAATCGCCTCTTCTATGTCCTCGCCAACTACTCCACCGTCGAACGCCACGACAACTTCGGCACGCTTTCCCCCAAAACCAAATTCAAGCTCTCCGTAAAAACCATGGCCGATCCCATCACCGTCTCCTTCCTGGGCGCAATCGCCCTGATGGGGCAAGCCCGCAACAGTGATCCCTCCTATGGCCAGGGTGCCCAGGGTTACAGCAAGCGTTACGCCACCACCTACACCGATTCCGCCGTCGGCACCCTCATGACCACCTCCGTCTTCCCGCTCCTCCATCAAGACCCCCGTTACTTCCAACTCGGCACCGGGGGCACCTAGCATCGTGTCAAATATTCCGTCAGCCGCATCTTCCTCACCCGCGCCGACACAGGCCAAACGCAATTCAACTATTCCGAAATCGTCGGCAACGCCGTCGCCGCCGGCATCTCCAACACCTACCATCCCGACTATCAGCGCAACTTCGGCAACACCATGTCCGTCTGGGGCTCCGACATCCTCCTCAACACCTTCTGCAACCTCGCCAAGGAATTCTGGCCCGACCTCCGCCGCAAAATTCACAACCACCGCCACCCGGATTAACCCGTCCGTAAGCACAACCTTCGACTCCCGGCACTTCCGGGATCTGCGTATCCGGTTGGCATATGAATTAGTTTTAAGCCTTCTTAGCGAAGGTTTTCAGGAACACTCA
>Ga0210407_10000135_pt1 | contig 92518 bp, 76 predicted proteins | sample IncBWC27MmetaG_FD_150860 | JGI IMG/M metagenome (GOLD analysis project Ga0210407, IMG submission 150860) | Forest soil microbial communities from Barre Woods Harvard Forest LTER site, Petersham, Massachusetts, United States - Inc-BW-C-27-M | ecosystem: Environmental > Terrestrial > Soil >...
TGCCGCGCTCGCGCTCTTCCGGCGCGTTGTCGATCGTGTCGAACGCGCGGAACGCTACCTTCGGGTTGTGCTTCGACAGCACCTTGGTGATCGCCGCCGTCAACGTCGTCTTGCCATGATCGATGTGACCGATCGTCCCGATGTTCACGTGCGGCTTGGTGCGCTCAAATTTCTCTTTCGCCATATGCCCTCATCCTCATGCTCAGGCCAACTTATGAAACCGGCCTGGCCAAACTCTGGAGCGGGGGACGGGATTTGAACCCGCAACCATCACCTTGGAAGAGTGAGACTCTACCGTTGAGTTACCCCCGCCCACTTGCACAAAAACCTGCGGTTACTTTTTCTGTGCCTCCCTGCGGAAACCCAACCCATTTCTGGAGCCTGGGACCGGGATTGAACCGGTGACCTCGTCCTTACCAAGGACGCGCTCTACCAACTGAGCTACCCAGGCTGAATCCGATCCTCCGAAGAAACTTGTGTCCCGTGGCGCACTACGTTCATCCGGCTTGCTCGCCGCGTTTGGTACCGCTTTTGAACATCGCGTGTTGCGATTTCCTGCGGTGTACTTGCTGATTCCTGCTTCCAGCGTCTCCGGGAAAAATCTCGCCGGGACTTTGTTTCACGAAGCTCGAATCCTGGTGGACGGGGAAGGATTCGAACCTTCGTAGCCCGCAAGGAGCGGCAGATTTACAGTCTGCTGGTTTTAGCCACTCACCCACCCGTCCCGGTAAATTCGCCCGGGATACCAAAATCGTATCCGCGAAAAACTGAAGGACACTGACAGATTGTCCTTATGTTTGACTGCCCTACTTTTGTACGGGATGCGTGGCGAGCAAAAAACACAAAATGGACTCGTGTCCAAAGACACCAGCCCTTTTATGTTGCCATGCCGGGATTCGTCCCGCCTCGCTCCCCTTGCTAACATCTGGTGGAGCTGGCGGAGGGATTTGAACCCCCGACCCTCTGATTACAAATCAGATGCTCTACCAGCTGAGCTACGCCAGCACTGCTCAAACCGCACAAGAATAGCAGATTAGGCACACGGCTTGCAAGGGGGTGGAATGGGGATTCGCTTGCAGGGAGCTGTGAGATACTGTGGAAAACAGGGAACTTAGCTCGACTTTCCATACTGCAACCAACCCATTTATTTTCAATAACATAACAACCTAACTGCGAACTTGTCGCAGCCCAGTATCCACAGCACCGCACGGTGGCGTCGGAAAGAGGTATTTTCAGGCGTCAATTTCTTCAAGAGAAACGCCCAGTGATGCGAGAATACCGCAGTTAGCCAATATCCATGTTGCACAGACGAAACACATGCTGAACCGCAAAAAGCTCGTACCTGGACTACTGATTCTTGTTGCCGTACTCGCGTCCGCCTGGCTTTATTTCCATTCGCATGGACGCGATTCGCAGAGCGCGCGGGAAGAGCTGCTTTCGCACTTGCCCGCGGACTCTACTTCCGTCGTTTACATGGATTTCCAGGAGTTGCGCGCTTCGGCGTTCCTCTCGCAGATTCTGGCGTGGGCGCCACGGCCACAGATGGAAGAAGAGTACGGAAAATTCGTGCAGGCCACCGGCTTTGATTACGAGCGAGACCTCGATCGCGCGGGAGTTTCGTTCAGCGGATCGGCGCAGAGTCCGAAAACGATGGCGGTTGCGGAAGGACGATTTGACCGGAAGAAAATCGAATCGTACAGCGCGCATTTCGGAACCCTGAAAACAGCTAATGGAAAAACGATCTATGCCGTGAATCTCAGCAACCCCCCGCGCACGGCGTATTTCACGTTTCTCCGGGATGATCAGGTGGCGATCTGCAATGACGCCTCCTGCTTTTTCCAGGCTTCCGGAAGATCGACGACTTCCGAGGAATGGCGAGAGCATTTTCTGCGCATGGCTGGGACGCCACTGTTCGCCGTGATGCGGCAAGACTCGCAGCTACTCACAGCGCTTTCACAGCGGACGCCCAGCGGATATCGTTCGCCGCAGCTTGCCATGCTGCTGGGCCAGTTGCAGTGGGTGTCTGTGGGAGCAAAGCCGGAAGGCGACGCATTGCGCGTGGTGGCGGACGGGGAAACTTCGAACGAAATGGTGATCCGCCAACTGAACGACGTGTTCAGCGGCCTGCTGATCCTGGCGCAGGCCGGGCTGGACGATCCCAAATCGCGCAAACAGCTAGATCCAAAATTGCGCGAAGCTTATTCGGGCGTGCTGAAGTCGGCGGAAGTGCAAAAGCTGGATCGAGGGACATCCAAGTCCGTGCGGCTGATTTTCGAGATTACGCCGCAGTTGCTGGAATCGGCGCATAACGCCTCAGCCGCTGCGGATCCACCGGAAAAAACCTCAAGCGCTGTGCCCGCGCGAAAGCGACGCTGAGACGAGCTAATTCCCTTCTTAATGAGCTAAGTGGTGTGCGGGAAAAGACTGACTCAGTCGGCCGAGGGATTGCTTCGCATGTAGCGCCATGGATTCACCGGCGCGTTGTTCACGCGGACTTCGTAATGCACGTGGGGGCCTGTGGAGCGGCCGCTGATGCCGGTGTAGCCAATGACTTCGCCGCGCTTGATGCGACTGCCGGCCACGACCGCATAGGCAGAGAGATGCGCATACCAGGTGGTGACGCCAAATCCATGATCCAGAATTACGACCCGGCCATACCCGGAATGCTGCCCTACATCCAGCACCACGCCGTCTGCGGTGGCGTGCACGGGAGCGCCGTAGTCAGCGCCGACATCAACGCCGGTGTGAAACGCGCCTTCACCAGAGAACGGATCGAGGCGCTCGCCGAAGCCATCGGTGATGTGACCCAAAACCGGCCAAACCGACGGTGTGTAGTTGGAATCGGCGAAAGCCATCGAAGGCATCATGCGCAGGCCGCCGGAGGAGACGGCAATCGCGGTGGCATTGCGCTTCAAGAAGGTGAACTGCTCGACGGAGCGGTCGAAGACATCTTCAGGCGTTGAAGGGGCGTCGGTCTGCTCGAACGCGGCGGGGTGATACTTCATCACGCCGAAAGTCATGGCCACGTCGGTGGCGAGGGACTGCACGGCATCGAGACGCTGGTTGGTATCCTTCACGGTGCTCTGCAGTTCGCGAACTTGTTTTTTCCAAACGTCGCGTTCCTGGCGAACAGCGTTGTAGTTGCCGACCTTCCAGAGCATGCGGCTGTAAGAGCCGACCGCGGCGAGAACAGTGATGCTGCCAATGATGGCAAGAGCCGCAAGACCATGCAGCACATACGCGGGCACGATGAGTTTCCTCATCTTGCCGGGGGTGGATGCAATATAAAATGTATAGTTCTTGCTGCTGATCACGCTGGGCCCCTCAGGCCTTTGCCTGTTAGTCTCTAAGAACGCGGCGTTTATTCCCTGTCGCCGCAAGCAACCACGAGCACAACCAACTGATCTGAACCGTGAGCCTTGGTTCGCGACTCCCTGCATATTAGTTTCTGTAGACTGCCGGGTCAACCCTGTATTTTTCTTTTTTGGTACAGCCCCCTGGAAACTGTCCCCTGTCCAAAGGTACAGGTTGCGCTAGGATGATGGTCGAGTATGAGCCATTTTCACGATGAAGACGAACTGGTAAAGGAGATCGCGCGGCACTTCCCGCGCGGCCGCGTCCGTGAACTCCGACTGGGAATCGGCGATGATGCGGCGCTTTGGAAGGCAAAACCTGGATTTGCGAGCATCCTCACGAGCGATTGGTTCCTGGAAGGCTCTCATTTCTTGCGCGAAAGGCACCCTGCCGACAGCGTGGGGTGGAAATGCCTGGCGCGCGCAGCCAGCGATATCGCCGCCATGGGCGGCAGGCCGCGTTGCTTTCTGCTGAATCTCGCGCTTCCAGCGGCCGCGACCGGAAAGTGGCTGAAGAGTTTCCTTAGCGGATTGCGGCGCGCCGCCGGAATGCTCGATTGCGTCCTGGCAGGAGGCGACACCACCCAGGGCAAACGAATTCTGATCAGCGTTACAGTAATTGGGGAGATTGCCGAGGGGCAGGAGTTGTTGCGCTCGGGAGCACGTCCGAGTGACCTGCTTTACGTTAGCGGGACGCTGGGCGAGGCGGAGCATGGTTTGCGGCTGCTGCGAAAAACCAGGGGCAAAGTGAACAATGAGAATGAGGCTATGCGGAAGCATCTTTACCCGGTACCGCGGGTGGCGCTGGGAAGGTGGTTGGCTGAAAGAAAATTGGCCACAGCGATGATGGATGTCTCTGATGGATTGTCGAGCGACCTGCCGCGCCTGTGTGCCGCGAGCGGCGTTGGAGCATTGATCGATCCGGGCAATCTTCCCGTGCCTCGCGGGGTAGCTGCGGAATCTGCTCGGCAACTCGCGCTGCACGGTGGCGACGACTACGAACTTCTGTTCGCCATTTCGCCCCGTAAGGCGGCGTTGCTTCCTGCAATCTTCCGCAAGCTACGGCTGACGCAAATTGGCCAGATCACAGCGGAACGCCGTGTGCAGGTTACTGACAAGAAAGGAAGCGTGGAACCGCTCCGAGCGGCCGGATGGGATCCCTTCCGCGAGGAAAAATAGCTGTACGCGAAATTCAGTGGACAGAGGGAGGCCCAGCGGAGGGCGTTGTCACCGGAGGGGGCGCGGCTGCAGGCCTCGCACGCGGCGCGGGGACTTCTTCTTCTGGGGCGGTGTCAGGCACGTCGGTGCGGACGTGATGCTCGTTGGCCTGCTCTTCCAGCGTGATCACATTTGGAAAATTAAGCGCTGGTGTCCCGGCCATAGCTTTTTCCATGAACTCCATCCATACGGGCAGCGCAGCAAGCGCGCCCGATTCCCGCTTGCCCAGAGAAATTTGCTTGTCGTCGTAGCCGACCCATACGCCCGCCGTGAGTTGCGGCGTAAATCCCATAAACCATGCGTCGGTGAAATCCTGCGTTGTCCCGGTTTTGCCGGCCGCTGGGCGCCCGAGCGTCTTAGCCTTCATGGCGGTGCCGAACTGCACGACCTCTTCGAGCATCGCGGTCATGGTGTGGGCCACATCGGGTGAAACCACGTCGTGGACTTCCGGATGGGCTTCCTCGAGAAGCGCGCCATCGTAGCTGGTGACGCGGCGGATCATGTGCGGGTCAATGCGAATGCCTTCGTTGGGGAAAACGGTGAACGCGGAAACGTGTTCGATCAAGCGCATGTCCGCTGCACCCAGGGCCAGTGGCAGGTACGGAGGCAGCGGCGTGGTGACGCCGAAGCGCTTGGCCATGTCCACCACGTTGGAGATGCCCACTTTTTCGGCCAGCTTTACTGCGGGGACGTTGCGCGAGCCTGCAAGTGCGCGCCGCAAGGTGATTACCCCTTCAAATTTTTCGTCATAGTTGTGCGGCGAATAGGCTTGTCCCCCGCTGATGGTGGTGAAAGGCGCGTCCACGATGGTGTCGAACGGCGAGAAGCCTTTTTCAACGGCCGTAGTGTAGACGTAGGGCTTGAACGAACTGCCCACCTGGCGAACGGCTTGTGTCGCGCGATTGAATTTGGAGTCTTCAAAGCTGTAGCCGCCAACCATGGCCTTGATTTCGCCGGTGGCGTTGTCGATGGCGATCATGGCGGCCTGAGGCGCGGGCTGCTGTTCGAGTTGCACGCGCGCGGTGGTTTCGCGGAGATCCTGGATGGAAAATTGCGCGAGGTCGCCAACAGCGAGAATTTCGTTGGGACGCTTGTGGCCGGTCCAGGCAATGTCGAGCGGAGAAAGAATGGCGCGGTAGGTGCCGATCTTGATGGTCGCGCTCTTGTCGTCGACAGCCATCACGAGGCCGGTGACGTAGCTTCCCTTTTCGACAAGGTGGCGCCAGTCGTCATCTTCGTAAGTGTCGAGTTTCCCGAGATTGTCTTTGAGGACGTTGGGCAATTTGTCTCGCCAGCCATGGCGGCGGTCGTAAAGATGCAAGCCGTCCCGAATGGCCAGGTTGGCGGCTTTCTGCATCTGGATGTTGAGCGTGGTGTAGACGCGCAAGCCGCGCTCGTGCACCGCTTCAGTGCCGTAGGTGGATTCGAGGTACTTGCGGATGTCTTCGAAGAAATAGGGTGCGAGATCGTTGCGCGGATACTGCACGTGCAGGCCGAGATGAGTTTTCTTGGCAGCTTCTTCTTCGGCAGGCGTGATTTTCCCTTCTTCCATCATCTGGTGAATCACCAGATTGCGGCGGGCCAGGGCGCGCGCGGGGTCCGTAAGCGGCGAATATATCGGGCCGCGAATCATTCCCGCGAGGAGCGCGGCTTGCTGGAGATTCAGGTCGGTGACCGATTTGCCGAAATAAAATTGCGCGGCCGCGGCGAAGCCATAGTTGCCGTGGGCCAGATACACCTGGTTCGCGTACATGGTGAAAATTTGCGGTTTGGTGTAGCGGCGCTCGATCTGCAGCCCGAGCAGCATCTCCTGCGCTTTGCGGCGGAAACTGCGGTCGCTGCGGTCGAGGAACAGATTACCGGCGAGCTGCATGGTGATGGTGCTGGCGCCTTCGGCTTTGCGGTGCTTCAGGATGTTGCGGTAGGCGGCGCCCGCGATACGCGGAAAGTCCACGCCCCAGTGATCCTCGAAATGCTGGTCTTCAATGGCGGTGACCGCGTTGTAAAGAACTTTGGGGACCTGCTCCCAGGTCATCAGGATGCGGCGTTGCAGGGCGAAGCTGCCGACGAGCTGGCCGTCGTCGGCGTAAATTTCGGTAACCACGTTGGGACGGTAGGTTTCGAGGGCGCGGATTTCCGGCAGGTCGCTCTCGTAAACGAAGAGCAATCCGCAGGCGGCGCCCAGGGCCACGGAGCACAGCAGCAGAAACGCGACCGCGACGCGGTCAATCAGTTTCCAGCCGCGAAGGCGTAGGGTGATCGGAGGGAGCGAAAACATGGACAGGCAATTCTAGCGCAGAACAATTCCGGCACGTCGGTGCGAAAATTAATACCTTTGCGCTTTAGGAACATGCGCGGAAATGCGTTGTATTCCCGGTGCGTAATCTATCCGATACTTATGCGGCTTTACATCCAGAACTTGGGGGCTCGGGCCATGTTTGTTCTCATTTTTGCTGCGTCGGTGGTAGTAGCGTTTGGTTTAGCCTTCGGTGTTTCCTTGATTTTCCGGCGGATGACAGAAAACGTTCTTTCGCGCCAGCTGGCCGAGAACGTAAGCCACGCAACCGCAAAGTATCTGCAAATCGCGATTCTGCTGGCGGGAGTTTCTGGCGGTGCACGGATCCAACTGCTGAAAGATTACGTGAATACACCTGCTTACAATATGGAGGCTCTGCATGCGCAGATAACGCCGGGACTGTGGAGCCTCGCGTTGTATAACACGGCGACGGATGCGCTGCTGGGAATTCTCTGGTTGATGATGGTTTTCGCGTTTCTTGCCACGGTGGCGGTGGCCTTCATCCGCAGGTCAAAGATCACGTGGCTGCTGCCAGAGCGGCAAGAGATCCGCGGTAGCTGGTCCAAGTAAATCAGTAGAGATTTCGAGTCCCCTGGAATCTCAGTCCGCGTGGGCGTAGTAGCGTTCGCCGGCGCAGGCGCGGCAGAGGGTGCGGCCGTTCACGGTTACTTCGCGCTTGAAGTTGATGCCTTCGCCGCACTGGGCGCAGACGACGCGCGGCCCTTTGAAGCCGGGAAGGTCTTCGGGATGGATTTCCACCTTCACCCATTCCTTTGAGAACAGCACTTCGTCGGAAAGCTGCGCGTAGGCCTTCTGTTGGGCTTCTTCACGGGGCAGGTCGGGGAAGAGATCTTTCGCGGCTTGCTTAGAAGATTCTTTCGCGGCGATGCGGATGGCGCGGCCGGTCTGCAGGTCGCAAAATGTGGCGGCGACTTTGCCCCAGTCGCGGAATTTCAGCGCGCGCTTGCCGAGGCGGCAATTGGCGACCAGCGCAACGGCATCGGTGACGCAGCGGTCGATTTCCACGTAGGTGACGATTCGCTTCCGCTCGGCGATGGGGTCGAGTCCGAGCTCGCGAATGCCAAGCATCGCAAGACGCACGCCCAGCACCTGCCCAGCGCAGATGTGGCCATGGGCGACGGCGGCGAGTTCCAGATATTCGTGCAACGTCTTCATACAGTTCATTGTAGCTCAGGCCTTCGGGCCTGAGGGTTTTCGTTGCGCTGGACTGGTTGCTGAGGGGTGAGCTACAGATTCGGAGATTCCGCGGCGTCCCACGGATGCGGCTTGCGGGCTTCCAGGTAAACGAAGCCGGTCATGAGGACGGCGAGCAGCAGCAGCGCGCCGTCGCGGAGGACGGTCATGCCGTCGAGCGGCTCGGGTTTGGCGAAACAGCCGCAGTTGATTTGCAGGCCCATGGAGTAGGCGCGTACGACGCTGGCGAAGAAGCCGCCGATGATCAGGGTAATCAGCGTGGCCCAGATGCGGAGTTGCCAGCCGATGAGTAGTAACAGGCCAAGCGCGATTTCCGCGAATGGCAGCGTGTGAGCCACGAAGCGAGAGGCTTCGCGGGAAAGAATCTGGTAGGAGGAAACCTGCATTTCGAAAAAGCCCAGTGCGACGCCGAGCGGCGGGCGCGGGCTGCGGCCCATGGTGATTTTGGCGTAGCCTGCGTAAATGAAAATTCCGGCGAGGACCAGGCGACCAATCCAGATGATGATGCGGCGGTAGTTGAATGGCGCGGATTGCATCATGGTGGCTACGGCACTCTCCTGGAGTTCGCTAACTGGATCCTACTTTTGGGCCACCAACTGGTCGAGGAAATCCTTCAGGACATCGTAGCTGAGCGTTCCGGCGTAGGGATAAGTCTGCCCCTTGGAATGGAAAACAGAGGTAGGTGTTTGGGTCACCGGGAGCGTCTGGCCGAGTTGCTTGTCCCGTTCAATCAATGGCTCGAGCGTCTTGGCGTCCACGATTGCTTGCACTTTTTTCATTTCCGCGGGCGAGAGCACGCCGGCTACGGTTCCCTTCACGTCACCGTTCGTTTCCCACTTTTCCTGGTTCTGGAACAGCGCCTGTTCCACCGGTTCACACTTTCCGATATGCGCCGCCGCGCGGGAATAGCTGGCGGCTACCCGGGAATACGCATGCATCGGCAATGGGAAGTCGCGGTGAACCAAGTACACCTTTCCGGTATTCACGTAATTCTCCAAGACCTTTTGCGTGGTGTTCAGAAAAAGCTGCTTGCAGGCGGGGCACTGAAAATCGCTATAGATCTCGACGACCACAGGGGCGGACTTGGAACCGAACGCCTTGGTCGGATCGATATCGGCGACCCCATTCACAGTGATTGTGGTGACCGAAACCACTGGTGTTTCGGGCGCTTTCGGGGATGCGGCTTTCTTGGCCGTCGAAGAGGCTGTCTGTGACTTCTGGTCCGGAGGTGCCGCAAGCAGCAAGGTGCCGCAAGCAATCAGGGTAAGAAGGCTGGCAAAGACAACCGGGAGACGGCGGGTCACAGATTCCTCCATTAGAAAGCAGCAGGCACCGAAATCCAGCCCAGAGTATCACAGGTTGAAATGGCCGAGGCTTGACGCGCATTACCTGGGGCGCACACAGGGAGACCGCCACCGAGATGGCGCGAACGGCCAGCGGGGCAGTCAGTGACAGGCGGTTGGCCCGCAGGATTGGGTTGGTTGCGGCCGAAGGACCCGGCGTTGTCCCCGAAGTAAGGATGGGCGCGCTACTGCCGTTATCCAGGAGTAAAGCTCGGAACCGGAAAGGCGATTCCCGCGAGCCTTTGAGGAGTGACCCTGAAGGGAGAGAAAAGGGTTCGCGAGTGTCCATAAATGCAAGCAAATGATAATCTTACTGGCGATATCAAATAACTTGACAACGCAACACTCAACCTGTATACTCCCGTTCGTCTGACGTCTCCCATAACCGGTTTGGATGCCAGACAACGGGCGATTTCTTGTCCCGTCAGAATAACGGCTCCAAGCATCTATACGGATGGCTAGGCGATCCCCTGGCGAGCACAAACACAAGAGTTTCGGGAAGGTTTGGGAAGGAGAAGGAAGCGATGAGCAAGATTATTGGAATTGACCTGGGAACAACCAACTCGGTGGTGGCCGTGATGCAAGGCGGCGAGCCGGTGGTGATTCCCAACCAGGAAGGCACGCGCACCACGCCTTCCGTAGTGGCCATTACCAAGTCCGGCGAACGGCTTGTCGGGCAGGTGGCCAAGCGCCAGGCGGTGACGAACCCGGAAAACACGGTCTATTCGATCAAGCGTTTTATGGGCCGCCGCTATGACGAAGTGGGCGAAGAGATGAAGCGCGTGCCTTACAAGATGGTAAAGGGCGATCATGACGACGCGCGCGTGGAAGTTGCCGGCAAGGTGTATAGCCCGCCGGAGATTTCCGCGATGATCCTGACTAAATTGAAGACGGCCGCGGAAGATTTCCTTGGCGAAAAAGTGACCAAGGCGGTCATCACCGTTCCGGCGTACTTCAACGATGCGCAGCGGCAAGCGACCAAGCAGGCCGGAGAGATCGCGGGCCTCGAAGTGGTCCGCATCATCAATGAGCCGACGGCGGCGGCGCTGGCCTACGGCCTGGATAAGAAGAACGACGAAACCATCGCGGTATACGACTTGGGCGGCGGCACCTTCGACATTTCGGTGTTGGAGGTCGGTGGCGGGACGGTAATGGTGAAGTCCACTAACGGCGATACTCACCTGGGCGGCGACGACGTTGACCAGAAGATCGTTGATTGGCTGATTGACGAATTCAAGAAAGAGCATGGCATCGACCTGGGCAAGGACAAGATGGCCTTGCAGCGGCTGAAGGAAGCGGCGGAGAAGGCCAAAATCGAGCTTTCGCAGATGATGGAGACGGAGATCAATCTCCCCTTTATCACCGCGGGCGCGAGCGGCCCGATCCACATGCAGCAGAAGCTGACGCGCATGCGCCTGGAACAACTCATGAGCGATCTGCTGGAGCGCTCGATGAAACCGGTGAAGCTGGCTCTGGAAGACGCGAAGATGTCGCCGAACGACATCCAGGAAGTGGTGCTGGTCGGCGGTTCCACGCGAATTCCGAAGGTGCAACAACTGGTCAGCACGTTCTTTGGCGGCAAGGAACTGCACAAGGGCGTGAACCCGGATGAAGTCGTCGCCGTTGGCGCGGCCATTCAGGGCGCGGTGCTCGGTGGCGAAGTAAAGGACATCCTGCTGCTCGACGTGACGCCACTTTCGTTGGGCGTCGAAACACTGGGCGGAGTGATGACCGTGCAAATCCCGCGCAACACCACGATTCCGACGCGCAAGGTGGAGACCTATTCGACCGCTTCGGACAACCAGCCGGGCGTGGAAATCCACGTCATGCAGGGCGAGCGGAAGTTTGCGAAGGACAACCGGTCGCTGGGCACGTTCAAGCTGGACGGCATTCCGCCGGCTCCGCGCGGGACGCCGCAAATCGAAGTCACGTTTGACATCGACGCGAACGGCATCCTGAACGTGAGCGCGAAGGACAAGGCCACGAACAAGGAACAGAAGATCACCATCACGGCTTCCACCGGTTTGACCAAGGAAGAAGCCGAGAAGATGAGGGTCGAGGCCGAGTCGCACGCAGAAGAAGACCGCAAGCGGATGGAAGAGGTGGAAGCGCGCAACCGTCTGGACGGCATCGTGTACCAGGCCGAGAAGACGATTCGCGACAACCGCGACAAGCTGAACGACGCCGACGTGAAACAGGCCGAGGAAGCCATCGAAGAGGCGAAGAAGGCCGTCAACGAAGGCGGCGTGGCGCGCCTGCGTTCCGCAGCCGAGAACGTGGAGAAGACGCTGCATAAGATGGCGGAAGAGCTATACAAGAAGGCGCAGGCGTCGGGCGCGGAGCAGGCAGGAGCCGCGGGCGCTGGTGCGGGCGCCGGGTCCACTTCGAGCGGTGGTGGCGCGCAGGGCGGTCAAAAGCCCGGTGACGTGATCGACGCCGAATATGTGGACGTGGATGATAGCAAGAAGCCGAACTAAGCAGTGGCCGGCGACCAGCGACCTGTGGCAAGTGAAGAGTGATTGGTGACTTGTGACTGGTGACTGGTGAAGACCGAAAGTTGATGCAGTTGTGCCTGATCGGAAATTTGGCCGGGTCAGGCAGCATTCAGGATCAAAAGAGCGGCCGTTGATTGGTGGGGTGCTCCGCGAGCCAGACCCCACCAGTCACGAGTCACCAATCACCAGTCACTTCAAAACATGGCGACTAGCGCAAAACACGATTATTACGAATTGTTGGGAGTCGAGCGCAAGGCGACGACGAAAGATATCCGCACAGCGTTTCGAAAGCTCGCGCGGAAATACCATCCCGACCTGAATCCCGGCGACAAATCCGCCGAAGAGAAATTCAAACAGCTGCAGGAAGCCTACGACGTTCTTTCCGACACGAAAAAACGCCAGATGTACGACCAGTACGGCTTCTACAGCGACAACGCGCCGCCTCCGGGCTATGCGGGCGGTGCCGGGGCGGGCGATCCGAATGTGAATTTTGATTTTGGCGGCTTCGATTTCGGCGGTGGTAGCGGCGGCGCTGGCACAGGCGGAAGTTTCCGCGACCTCTTCAGCCAGTTTTTTGGCGGCGGGCGCGGCGGGGCGATGGAGCCAGGGCAGGAACCCGGCGGCGATCTGGAATACCAGATCGAAATCGATTTTTGGGATGCGGTGCGCGGCGCGGTGAAGAAGCTGCAAATCACGCGGCTGGATTCCTGCGAAGTCTGCCACGGCACGGGAGCCGTGGGCACTCCGCAGACTTGCCCGACGTGCAACGGGACGGGCCAAGTTCAGCAGGCCGCGGGGAAGATGCGATTCAATGTGCCGTGCAGCCGGTGCGGCGGCACTGGAAAGCTGCGCACCGCTTGCAAGAATTGCGGGGGCGAGGGCCGCGTGCGCCGCACGGAAACGATTGACGTGCGCATTCCGGCGGGCGTGGCCAATGGGGGACGCGTGCGGGTGCCTGGCAAAGGCAATGCCGGAACTATGGGCGCGCCTCCGGGCGATTTGTATTTGCGGGTGGTGGTGCGGCCGCATGACTTTTTCGAACGGCGGGGAAATGATTTGTACACCAAGGTGCCGGTGACGGTTGCGGAAGCGTCGCTGGGCGCGAAAGTGGAAGTGCCGACGATTGACGGCCGCTCGCTGGTACGAATTCCTCCTGGAACAAACAGCGGCAAGACGCTACGACTGAAGGAAAAAGGCGTGCCGAGCGCGCGGAACGGCGAGCGCGGCGACCAGTACGTGGAAATCCAAGTGGTGGTGCCAGAGCCTACGGACGAGCGCGTGCGCAACCTGATGAAGGAACTCGAAGAAATTGCGCCTGCCGATCCGCGCAAGGATTTGTTTGCTAAGGCTGGAGTGTGAGGAGGAAAGTTTTCAGTAATTAGTTCTAAGTTTTAAGTAAAGCCCGGACACAGGCTTCGATAGTGAACTTCATACTTATAACTGAACACTGAAAACTGATCGGCCATGCCGCCAAAGACCAGAAAACGCGCCAAAGCCGGCTACATGATCAGCGCTGTTGCGGAGATTTATAAGCTGCATCCGCAGACGCTGCGGTTGTACGAACGCGTGGGGCTGCTGAAGCCTTCGCGCTCGCAGGGCAACACGCGACTGTATACGGATTCGGACCTTGAGCGGCTGGACGTGATCCTGACGTTGGCGCGGGACATGGGCGTGAACCTGGCGGGGATCGAGATCATCCTGAATATGCGCGAGAAGATGATCGAGATGGAGCGGCAGATGAGCGAGTTTGCGCACGTGGTGCAGCAGGAGTTGTGCCGCATCGCCGCTCAGCCGGATGAGAAGACGTCGAAGAACGCGATTGTGAAGACGGGGCCGCGGGTGGTGAAGGCGTGAGGGATAAAGAGTGACCAGTGCCCAGCGACCGGTGGCCGGTGAAGAGTCGGTGAATTCGCGGCACTGGTTGGCGGATAACAGATAGCAGATAACAGCGAGCAGGAAGCGTCGGAAAGCCCCGATTGAATCGGGGCTTTTCTTTTTGTACACAGATATCCGCAGGGGAGACGCATTGTGAGCCACGGCGATGGGACGTATGATGCGATATATGGAGTGCGAGAGATCTGCTCCCGCTTTTGAGATTGCAATCGCACTAAAGAAATTGGACTGGGAGTCAGCACTTACACCGTAAAAGCGACGGCAGAGCCGCCGCACTCCAAAGGAAGAACATGGCCAGGGAAGATTGCGTAATGTGTAAGGGAACGGGTTGGAAGCTGGTGCCGCGGAAAGACGGGGCGGCCGGCCAGATGGCCGTTGCCTGTGAATGTGGCATGGAAGAGCGCGCAGAAAAAGTGATGGGGCGCGCTCGCGTGCCCAAGCGCTACGAAGATTGTGACTTTGAAAGCTTTGTTACAGATCTGGTGGATGGCAATACTTACACTCTAGAGCACTGTGCTGCATTGAAGCGCGCAAAATTGATGGTACAAGGGTTCGTCCGAGACTATCCGGGTGGAGACCAATCGGGCTTACTCTTGATGGGGAATTCCGGAATAGGCAAGACTCATCTGGCGGTTGCGGCCTTAAAGGAACTGGTGGGACGCGGTCACAGCGGTTATTTCTGCGAATATGGGGCACTGCTAAGGGAGATACAGAATAGCTATCGGTCGGATAGTGAAGCGAGCGAAGTGCGAATCCTCCAACCGATCCTCACTTCTGAGGTATTGGTGATTGATGACTTGGGGTGCATTAAGCCGTCGGATTGGGTACGGGACATGGTCGGGTACATTTTGAATACACGGTACGCTGAGGCTTCCCGCGACCTCAGTCATCCGCGCTGCACAATCATCACAACGAATTACGTGGACAATCCTAAGGCGAAGGGAGAACCGGCCAAATTGCCTACGGGCAAGTGGATGCCACCAATCCAAGACGATTCTCTCGCATTACGCATCGGGGATCGGATTAGGTCACGCCTTTATGAGATGTGTCGCACAGTGGAGGTAGACGCGCCGGATTTTCGTCGTGCGGCCCGCCAGGCTGGCCGCGCGCGGGCATAGTCCGCAACTTGTACTCTTAGTCTGCTAGCTCTTCATGCCGATGCGCTTTTCCCAGGCTTCTTGTTCCGATTTGCCCCAGTGGGCCACAAGCACGAAGTAACCGTCGGGATCCCTCAACTGGATTTCGCCGCTGGGCATATAACCCGGATAACTTATCGACGGTACAGCGACACCGCCGGCCAATAATTGCTCACGCAGGGCAACCAGGTCGGGAGTGTACATGTACAGCATCGTGGTCACGCGGACCGGATCGAGGGGTTCTTCCGCTCGCAGACACATCACCGCCCCGCCGTCACAATGCAGCCGCGCCCATCCCAAGGGCTTGCATCGATCCGTGTCCACGGTGACAAATCCGAGAAGCTCATAGAAACGGATCGACCTCTCGATCTCCGCGACATGCAGCATCGGCGTCGAATATCCAACCTTCACGCTCATATACCCTCTCCTCGAAATTGCGCATCTCAATCGGGGTTCTGGCAAGCCGATATGGTGCCACTGACATCGCGAAGGCCGAAAGCATAAATGCAGGAGAGAGCCAGCTGTCACCAAATCCCCTTGATTGACACGGGGTTTGCGCGGCGAGTATCCTTTTAAGGCTGTGGCGCTCCCCGCGACCTACCCGCGGCAGGCGGGCGTTTGCGGCATCTCAGTAGCTAGAGACCGAGTTACTTCGAGCAGGAGCACTTCCTCTCTGCCCCGTTGTAACCCCTCCTTGCATTACCCCGGTTGGGATCTGGCAAGGATTGACTCGACAAAAACAGGGATACATATCCCGGAGGCGATTGAACATGTTTTCTGACCACGATAACCCCGTATCTTCCGCAGCAACCGCAGCAGCCCAGGAAAGCGAAACTCCCCAGAACGCGGAAACCACGCCGGCAGCCGAAGTAACACATGCTGCAGCCGAAGCTCCCGCTACGCCCGTGCAGGCCGTGAAGCCCGAAGAGGCCCACGCGCACGCCGAAGCGCAGGCGCAAACGGCCGCGGTTGACGCCGAAGCCGCCGCCGCCGCCGAAGAGGCCGCCAGCGCGGAGGAGATGAGCAAGCTTATCGACCAATATAGCGAGCCGCAGGAAGCCGCGCCGCAAAACGAAATTATTGAAGTGAAGGTGGTCGCGTACACCGAGCAGGGCGTGGTGGTGGACCTGGGCGGAAAGACCGAGGGCCTGATTCCCGCCTCGGAATTTACGGAAACCGAAGTTCCACGCCCGGACCCCAACGCCACCATCGAAGTGCAGCGCACCGGCGAAACGAAGGACAACTTCGTCATCGTCTCGTATCAAAAGGTGCTGCGCCGCCGCACCTGGGAAAAGCTTGATGCGCAGTTCAAGGCCAAGGAAACGCTGACCGCGAAAGTGGTGGACCGCATCAAGGGCGGCCTAGTGGTAGATATCGGCGTTCGCGCGTTTCTCCCCGGCTCGCAATACGACCTGCGCCCGACGCAAAACCTCGACGGACTGCTCGGCCAGGAAGTGCAGGTGCGCATCACCAAGCTGAATCGCCGCCGCGGCAACGTGGTGGTCAGCCGCCGCGCGCTACTGGAAGAAGAGCTGCACGCCAAGCGCGCCGAGCTGATGGAGAAGCTGAGCGAAGGGCAAACGGTGCACGGCACGGTAAAGAACGTGACCGAATATGGCGCCTTCGTGGATCTCGGCGGCATTGACGGCCTGCTGCATCTCACCGACATGAGCTGGGGCCGCGTGCGGCACCCGAGCGACGTGGTGAAACCGGAGCAGGAACTTGACGTCATCATCCTTAAGTTTGACAAGAGCAAGCAGCGCGTATCGCTGGGCCTGAAGCAATTGCACAAGGATCCCTGGGTGGATGCGGGCGATCGTTACGGCGCGGGCGGCAAGTATCACGGCAAAGTTGTTGGCGTGGTGGACTACGGCGTGTTCGTCGAGCTTGAACAAGGCGTCGAAGGCCTGGTGCACGTCACGGAAATGTCCTGGTCCAAGAAGCCCACGCATCCTTCGAAGCTGGCGAAGGTCGGCGACGAGGTGGACGTGATCGTGCTGGACATCAAGCCGAGCGACCGCCGCGTTTCGCTGGGCATCAAGCAGGCGCAACCCGATCCTTGGCTGCTAGTGGCGGAGAAGTATCCAGTGGGCACAGTCGTGACCGGCAAAGTGCGCAACATTGCCGAGTTCGGCGCGTTCATCGAAATCGAAGAGGGCTTTGACGGACTGGTGCACGTCGGCGACGTAAGCTGGACGGGCCGGGTGAAGAACCCACACGAAGTGTTCAAGAAGGGCGAGCCGGTGACCGCGAAGGTGTTGCGTATCGATCCCGAGAATCGCCGCGTGTCGTTGGGCATGAAACAGGTGAACGACATCTGGGGCGACTGGTTCAAGCAACACAAGGTGGGCGACATCGTGCGCGGCAAGGTTTCGCGCATCGCCACGTTCGGCGCGTTCGTGGAGTTCGGCGAGAACATCGAAGGGCTTTGCCACAACACCGAAATCGAGGAGCGCAAGCGCCGCGACGAAGGTCCCGGTAATTTCCGCCCGTCCACCGGACCGCTGAAGAGCGCCGGCCCGCTGGAGCCCGGCAAGGAATACGATTTCAAAATTATCAAGATCAGCTCTGAAACGCGGCGCATCGGCTTGAGCTACCGCGCGGCCGTGCGGCAGATCGAGCGCAAGGAGATCGAGCAGTACAAGTCGTCGAAGTCTTCGGCGACGGCCACGATCGGCGATGCCATGAAGCAGAAACTTGCTTCGCGGTAGCCCCGAGAACATTTCCACCGCCCAGCTGGTTCATCAGATAAATTCATTTACCTGCGGGTCATTTTAATGATAGGAAGAGGGACAACCGGGCAAGGGATGTCCCTCTAAGTCGCCTCGCCCCAAAGAGTTGTGCGGCACGAGTGGTTTCCGATTAAAGAGGCAAAGACCGATGACAAAGCAACCGACGCTCACGAAGGCCGATTTGATCGAGGAAGTGCTCCGGGTGACGGAGCTTCCGCGGAAAGAATCGGAAACGATCGTGGAAACGATTTTCGAGAGCATCATTGACGCGCTGCAGAAGGGCGACAAGATCGAAATTCGCGGATTCGGCAGTTTCCGCACCCGGCAGCGCCGCGGCCGCATCGGGCGGAATCCGAAAACCGGGGAAAAGGTAGATGTACCGGCGAAGAAGATTCCATTCTTTAAGCCCAGCAAGGAATTGAAAGATTTTGTGAACACTTCGGCAGGCGCCGCGCAGAGCGAAGCCGCCCCTTCGTGAAGTGACTGGTGAATGGTGACTAGTGACTGGTGAAACCCGATGCCTTTTCCAGTCACCAGTCACTAATCAGCAGTCACACCGCTCCAGACACCCTGGCTCGCAATCTTACGTACATTCGATCCAACCCTGCACCAATTGGCGATGACCCCGATGGACTATATCTGGACTCCCTGGCGTTACCAGTACCTGGCGCAAGCGGCCGCTAGCAAGCAGCCCGAATGCATTTTCTGCGACGCTTTGAAACGCAACCAGGACGCCGAGACGCTGATCGTCCATCGCGCAAAGAAATCCTTCGTCATCCTAAACCGTTTTCCATACACCTCCGGCCACGTCATGATCGTTCCCTATGCGCACGTGGCGGAACTCCAATTGTGCGAACCGGGAACGCTTGCGGAAATGATGGAACTGGCGCAGCGGGTTGAAAAGATCTTCAGCACAAGTTACAAGCCCGATGGCATGAACCTGGGCATGAACCTGGGACGCGCCGCGGGCGCCGGTGTCACGGGGCATCTGCACTTGCACATGCTGCCGCGGTGGATCGGCGATTCGAGCTTCATGACGGTGACCGGCGAAACCCGCGTGCATCCCGAAGAGTTGAAGACCACCTACGAACGCCTGAGCACAGCGCTAAAGACGTAATTATTGAGTGCGGGAGCGAAGCTCCCGCTTTTCGATGTCAGCCTCGCCGCCCAAGCGACACTTTTTCTCCGGGCTTAGTCCGTTAAAGCGAAAGCTTTGCTTTCGCACTCAAAATGTGACAAGGGTGCGCGGCTCGGGATAAAATCGTAGTTCAAAATTGCTATTGAACCGCGCCGGAGAATCCCCTTGAACCTGGAACTTAGCGAAGAGCAGAAGCTGCTGCAAAAGAGCGTCCGAGAATTCGCGGAGTCCGAAGTGCGCCCGCTGGCAAAGGAGAACGATGAGACGGGCTACTTCCCCCGAGAGCTTTTCCGCAAAGCCGCGGAACTTGGGCTGACCGGGGTGGCGTTTCCGGAAGCCGAAGGCGGCGCGGGGTTCGACCACATCGCCTACACCATCGCCATTGAGGAGATTTCGCGCTGCTGCGCCTCCACGGGCGTGATTCTCAGCGTGCAGAATTCTCTCTTCTGCGATCCGATCCATCGTTACGGCACCGACGACCAGAAAAAGAAATTCCTGCTCCCCTTCACCCGCGGCGAAAAAATCGGCTGCTATGCCCTGACGGAGCCGCAGGCCGGCTCAAATGCCGCAGCGCTGCAAACGAAGGCCGTGAAAAAGGGCGACACCTACGTGATCAACGGCACCAAGGCGTGGATCACCAACGGCGGCGTGGCCGATGCTGCGATCGTCTACACAAACACGGATCCGGCCAAAGGCGAAAAAGGAATTACTGCAATCGTAGTGGAAAAGGGCACACCCGGCTTTAAGGTCGGCAAGGAAGAAAAGAAACTCGGCATCAACGCCACCGCCTGCAGCGAGCTTGTCTTCACGGATTGCGTGGTGCCCGCCGGCAACCGCATCGGCAATGAGGGCGAAGGCTATAAGGTGGCGCTTTCGACGCTGGACGGCGGCCGTATCGGCATCGCGTCGCAGGCCGTCGGCATTGCGCAGGGCGCGTTTGAGGCGGCGCTGAAGTGGTCACAGGAACGCATGGCGTTCGGGCATCCCATCGCGCAGTTTCAGGCCATCCAGTTCATGCTGGCCGATATGGCCACGGAAATTGACGCCGCTCGCCTGCTGGTGCGCAAGGCGGCGTGGAAGCAGGATTCAGGCGGACGCTTCAGCCAGGAGGCCGCAACCGCCAAACTTTTCGCCAGCGAAATGTCCACGCGGGTGGCGCACAAGGCCATCCAGATCCATGGCGGCTACGGCTACAGCAAGGAATATCCCGTGGAGCGCGCCTACCGCGACGCACGCATCACCGAAATTTACGAAGGCACCAGCGAAATTCAGCGCCTCGTCATTGCCGGCTGGTTGCTGAAAGCTTAACGAAAACACTTGGACGGTCTCGCCATCGAAACTTGTAGGGGCGGAGCTTGCTCCGCCCTCCCTGAGAAGCGGGAAGTGCTGCTCCCTAATACAATCGAAGAGCAGGCCGGGCAAGCCCGGCCCCTACAATAGTTCTCGCGACAAAGCGGCGGCAGTAAACGCTCCGTAGTATCCTGACGTAGTGCTGGAACTTGACTCGGGCCTCGAATTCAATCCTGAACACGATGAGGAATTTTTCGCTCTGTTGCCGGAGCGGCCCGCGGTTTGCCTGATCGAAGCGTGTGAAGAAAAGGCCGAGCCGCATCTGATCCGCACTGCCAATTTGCGCCGCCGGCTGCAGCGTCTCCTTGGCCCTCTCGATCCCACAAGCAAACGCCTGAACCTGCGGGACTTCGCGCGGCTGGTGCGTTACCGCGTCACGAATTCGGCGTTCGAACAGACGCTTACCTTTTACCAGATCGCGCGGCAACGATTTCCGAAGCGTTACCGCGACCTGATGCGGCTGCGCCCCGCGCCAGTGCTGAAGATCAACCTGAAAAACGCCTACCCGCGGTGCTATGTCACGCGGCACATCGCGGTGAACGAGCAGGGCGTGCCCACCGGAGGAATTTACTACGGCCCTTTTGCCTCGCGCCGCGCCGCTCAGGTGTATGCCGACAGCGTTCTGGATTTTTTCAAGGTTCGCCGCTGCCAGATAAAAATTCGCCGCGACCCCACGTTTCCCGGCTGCCTCTACTCGGAAATGAAGATGTGCCTAGCACCGTGTTTTGCAGGCTGCACCAAGGAAGAGTACGACGTGGAAGTGAATCGCCTTGTGGGATTTCTGGAAACTGGCGGCGGATCGCTACGCGCAACATACGAGCAGGAGCGGGAGCGCGCGAGCGAGGAACTCGATTTCGAACGGGCTGCGGCGATCCACAAGAAGCTTGAAAAGCTGGATGATGCGCTGCGCGCCGGGCCGGAAGTGGCTCGTCGGGTGCAGGATCTCGATGCCGTGATTCTGCAACGCATGGCCGAAGAACAGACCATCGGCATTTTTGGCGTGCATGGCGGCAGGCTGGTGGCGCCCTATGCGCTGCGCTTTGGAGACACCAGCCAGCCGCGGTCCGCTGAGGAGGCAGTACGTGATTATCTGGAAGCTATGATGAGCGCACCGCCCGCTGCGGCAACTCCGCGGCAATCCGCAACAGAATTGGACGAACATCTTCGCCTGTTGGCACGCTGGTTTTACAGCAACCCGCGCGAAGGCGAAATTTTCTTTCGCGACAAGGATTGGCCGTACCGGCGGATTTTGCGGGCGTGTTCGCGCCTGTTGGCTCCGCCGAAAGAAGAAGCCAACGAATTAAGCAAATAGAGGGACAATCGAGGGAGTGAGGGAATCACGATGAGCCAGGGTGCAACGCCGGAAGGCACAGAGCGGTACGCGCAAAAATTCAAAGAGATCGCAGCTGAAGGACATTTTCGAAAGACGCATGGGCTTACCGTCTCCTCGCTCGGGGTCGGCACCTATCTCGGGCAGCCCACGGACAGCATCGACGCGAGTTATGCGGCGGCGCTGGTTGAAGCCGGGCTTGCGGGAATCAATCTGTTTGATACGGCGATCAACTACCGCTTGCAACGCAGCGAGCGGAACGTCGGTACCGCGCTGAAAGTGCTGGCGAATAAAGGGTTCGCCCGCGACGAATTCGTGGTCTGCACCAAGGGCGGCTATCTTACGCCTGACGGCGCCATGCCCGCCGATGCCAACCGCTATTTTTTTGACGAATACATCCAGCGAGGCGTCTTCACAGCAAAGGAAGTGGCCGCCGGGTGCCATTGCATGGCCACGCGCTTTCTGGAAAACCAGTTGAACCGCAGCTTGAAAAACCTGGGCGTAAGCTGCATTGACGTCTACTACGTGCACAATCCTGAAACGCAGCTTGGCGAAGTTCCGCGGCCGGAATTTCTCAATCGCGTGCGCCAGGCGTTCGAATTTCTGGAATCGGCGGTGGCCGCGGGGAAGATACAGTTTTACGGCATGGCCACCTGGAATGGTTTCCGCCAGGACGCTAAAGCGATCGATTCCCTTTTCCTGAGCGAACTGGAGAAAGTGGCGCGCGACCTGGCAGGCGACGGGCATCACTTCCGCTTCGTGCAGTTGCCTTACAACCTGGCGATGACGGAAGCCCTGACCTTGGGCAATCAGTCCATCAACGGCCAGGTGCGCACGATGATGGAAGCGGCCGGCGAACTAGGCATCACGCTGGTGGCGAGCGCCGCGCTGCTACAGGGGCAACTGTCGCAGAATTTGCCTGCGTTCGTGGGGGAAGCGCTGGGATTGCATAGCGATCTGGAACGGGCGCTGCAGTTTGCGCGATCCTCGCCCGGAATTACGACTGCGCTGGTGGGAATGTCGCGCGCCGCGCATGTGGAAGCGAACGCGAAACTTGTCGGCGTGAAGCCAGCGGGGATTGAAGAGTTCAGCAAATTGTTTGAGCGCGGCGAGTCGGCTTAGAGAGACCGCAGCGCGGGATGGCGCTCGGTCAGCCAGGTGGCAATTGCGGCGTTGAATTCGTCCAGATGGCCCGCGAAAAAATGGTCGGCGTCTTCCACAATTACCAACCGATTTTCGGCGGGGAGCGCTGCGACAACTTCCTCCACCTTTTTTCGCGCGCCGAACTTGTCGTTGGCTCCGTGGACGAATAGTTTCGGCTTGGGGCAATCCGCAAGAAAAGAAAAATCGCTGCTGTTCACCGGAATACCCAGCCCGATCAATTCGATCACGAGCGTGTCGCGGCAACCCACGCGAAGACCGACGAGACTTCCAAAACTGAAGCCGGCGAGGAGCAACGGGACGCCCGGAAATTGTGCAGCGAGAAAGTCGAGGGCGGCCTGCACATCGCCCTGCTCCCCGCGTCCGTTATCGTGCACACCGCCGCTCAGTCCCGCACCGCGAAAATTGAACCGGAGGACGGGGATGCCCAGGGCGTCCATCGTTTTCGCGGCGTTATAGACTACTTTGTTGTGCATGGTCCCGCCAAAAAGCGGGTGCGGATGGCAAATCACTGCTGCCAACAATGGCGAATCCGAACGGACCGGGGTCCAGAGAATCGCCTCGAGGCGGCCGGCCGGGCCTTCGAGGAAGAGGTTTTGCGAATCGTGGATTGTCTGCATTTGAGAGTTAGTCAACAAAAGTGTACCCGAAACGGGAATTTCCTCCGAATCGCGAGAAGTCGTAGTTCTATACCGCCCACTACGAGGCGTGCTCGTACTAGTGCTAAATTGAGGCACTTTGACATTGCAGTTTGCCGTTCCCGATGTTAATTTCGCCACGGTAGAAAAGCCAGGGGGCCCGAATGGGCGATCTTTCCGACCGGCGCGAAGCTCGGCGCTTCGCGATGAATTTGCCAGTGCGCGTGATAGTGGACGACGCGAATGGCCCGGAACTTAAAGCCAGCACGCGCGACGTCAGCTATCGGGGCCTTTATTTTGTTTCCGAGGTGTCGTTTGAAAAGGGCAGCGAGATTGATTTTATCCTGACGCTCCCCCAGCAGATTATTTCGGCGGGCGACGTGAATATCCGCTGCCACGGCCACGTGGTGCGCGTAGAATCCAATGACCAAGGCAAGACCGGCATCGCCGCGAAAATCGAAAAATACGAATTCATCCCCGCACGCGCCTCCGCTGCATAGTTCCCTGCTTCCATAATTAGGTGTTTGGTCCGTTTCCGACGAGCCTACTTATCGAGGGTTGGCCCACGTTGCTACGGGGATAACTCGTGTCCACATTCATCCTTTTGCCATGATATACGCAGGGGTGTCTAATAGTGGACTGCGCGCGTTCTTGACACTCTCTAGGCTATAGCTCTGGAATCTGAAATGCGGCCCCCAGTCACGCAGTTGGGAGATTCCGGAGCTTCGCACACTTTGAGGTCCGATAAGAGGAGGTAACTCGCATGCAGGAGACTGCGAACAGCCCGAAGAAGAATCGTGAAGAATTGAAAAACAAGAGGAAAGTGCTCTTCAAGCTGTTTTTGAAGAATCCCATGTATACTCGCCTGGCTTTGGAAATCAAGGCCCTTGACGATCAGTTGGCCGATTGGACCCAGCATTTGGCACGGAAGTGAGTGAGACGGAAGCGAGTTCGACGCACTTGCTTCAGAACCCGCCCTCAAAACGCTGACTATTCGGCCTCCTAATCCACTTCTATTCTTCCATGGTCGTTAACGAATCCCGCCTGCTGATAGCCTGCTTCGGCTTCTGTTGAGCCCTCAATCTCATCCTGAACCCGGTAGATCGAAATTCCCAGACCCTTCCTATTTTCTCAACTGCACACTTGCGCTTCGATTTGTGGGGGAGATCCTTTCGGCACCTGCAGGAGATGCAAGGTGCACTGCATAGTCAACAGGATTCCAGGCCAGCCCACAACGAAGACGTATGCGGTAAACAATTGAATCGGAGGCTGTCCAGCGCGATTTTTCCGGGTGTGATTCGCCGCACGTTTTGTGCGTAGAATGGAGGCCTGACCATATTGCATGGATGGGCGATGGAAGCCCCTGGGGGACGTCATGTATCACTACGACCCGAAAATCGCTTTGGAAGAATTGCAGGAAGAGGCGGTGTTGCCGCATCCCGTCAAGCTGCGGGACATGATTCTGCGCAACCAACTGGGGCCGCAGGACGCGCAACTTCTCAATCATGACTTCCAGGAATATCTGACGCGCTTCGGTGAATTGCAGAAAATTGCGCGCGAGATTCTGGACAAGCTGGCGACCGGGCCGCGGAAGACGGCCTGACGGCGCCGCTGGATGAGCCCTTCCGTTCTCTCAAACCGGAAACCGCGAGTGCTGATCCTCTCCGCTTCATCTGGGGCAGGTCACGTGCGGGCGGCGCAGGCGCTCGAGAAAGCGTTTCGCGCGCGGGGCGATTGCGACGTGGAACAAATTGACGCGCTCGAGCACGTCAGCAGACTCTTCCAGCGCCTCTACGACAGGGCCTACATCCGCATGGTGCGCCGCGCGCCGGAACTGATGGGCTTGCTCCACGAGCGGACCGACAAGCCCTGGCGGCATCCGCGCGAACGCCTGGCCATGGACCGCTTGAACACCCAGCCGATGATCCGTCTACTGAAGAAAATTCAACCGGACCTGTGCGTGGCCACGCATTTTCTGCCCGCCGAAATCCTGGGCTGGCTGATCGCGAAAAAGAAATTGCAGGCGCGCCACGCCATCGTGGTGACGGATTACGACGTGCACGCCCTGTGGCTTTGCCGCACGGTGGACCGCTACTACGTGGCAATGCAGGAGTCGCTCGAATACCTGGCCAACATCGGCGTGCCACGGGAAAAGCTGCGTGTCACAGGGATTCCCATCGATCCGCTTTTTGAAAAATCCATCAGCCCCGGCGACGCGCGGAAGAAGTTGGGATTGGCGGCCACGGGATCGATCCTGCTTTTGTCAGCCGGAGGTTATGGAGTTGGGCCGCTGGAGCAGCTTGTAAGAGATCTGCTGGCGACGCAGCGGCCGTGGCAGATTGTGGCCATCGCTGGGAAATCGGAACCACTCAGAAAGCGGCTTGAAGCGCTGGGAAAAGGCGCCGGCAATACGCCGTCCGGCCAGCCGCGCCTGGTGCCTGTGGGCTTCACAACCGAGATGGAACAATATATGGCTGCGGCGGACTTGCTGATTGGCAAGGCCGGCGGTTTGACCACCTCGGAAGCGCTGGCGCGCGAATTGCCCATGGCTCTCGTCGAGCCGATTCCCGGCCAGGAAGAGCGCAATGCCGATCATCTGCTGGAAGCGGGCGCGGCGATGCGCTGCAACAATCTTCCCGCAGCGGCGTGGAAGATTGCCACGCTTGTGGACCAGCCAGAAAAACTCCGCGCGATGAAGCAGGCGGCACAGGCCATGGCCCACCCCGACGCCGCGCGCGTGATCGCGCAGGACGCGCTGGGGCTGTTACACTAAGATTTCGCATTGATTGGGGATCGCGAAGCAAGCTGACCGTTCGAGCTTATGAAACGCAACACACTGTTGATTGATGCAGACGACACGCTGTGGGAAAACAATGTTTTCTTCGAAAAGCTCATCGAGGATTTCATCACTCTTGTGGAGCCCTGCGGCTACAGCCGCGCTTACATCCGCCACATACTGAACGAAACCGAGCGCAAGAACATCCGCCAGTATGGCTACGGCGTGCGCAGCTTCGGCCGTTCGCTGGAAGAAACCTATCTGAAGCTGGCCGACCAGATGGCCAAGCGGGAAACGCTGGCGCAGATTCACGTGCGCGTGGTGGAACTGGAGCGCACGCCTCCGAAAATCCTCGATGGCGTTCCGGAGACCCTCGCGTATCTGACGGCGCGGCACCGGCTGATTCTGTTCACGAAAGGCGAGCCGGCGGAACAAGCAGCGAAGGTGGAGCGCTCTGGCCTGCAGGGATTTTTTGAGGCCATAGAAATCGTCGGCGAAAAAGACGCCAAGACGTATCACGCGCTGGTGAACAAGCACAAAATCGTGAAGACGCAGGGCTGGATGATCGGCAACAGCCCGCGCAGCGACATTAATCCGGCGATGGAAGCGGGCCTCAACGCCGTGTACATCCCGCACGTGAATACCTGGCAGCTTGAACATGAGCCCGTGGTGGCGGGCACCGGAAAATTGGTCATCTTGCCGGTGTTTCGCGATTTACGAAATCACTTTTAATGTAACCTTGCCGGAACCTGATGAATCCCTACTGTAGGACAAATCCCAAATGACTACTGAAAAAAATTGGCCGAAAGTTGCCGTTGTCGGCGCGGGCGCAGTTGGCGGATATTTTGGCGGTCTGCTGGCGCGTTCGGGTGTGCCGGTGACAATGATCGGACGGCCCGCGTTTGTGGAAGCGGTGCGGAAGACCGGCTTGCGGCTGGACACGATGCAGTTTCAGGAGACGCTGCATCCGGCGGCTTCCACGGAAATCTCCGGAACGGCGGGGGCGGACTATGTGCTGTTCTGCGTGAAGACGACAGACACCGCTTCTGTTTCGAAGGAATTAGCCAGGTATATTTCTCCATCCACCGTTGTGCTGAGCCTGCAGAACGGCGTGAACAATGCGGAAGAGATTCACAAAGCCTCCGGCATCGAGGCGATCTCGACAGTCGTCTACGTCGCTGCATCAGCGCCTGCTCCCGGCACCGTCAAGCATCTCGGCCGCGGGGATCTGGTGATTGGGCCGCATTCGCCGGAAGTGGACAAGACCGCGGAATTCTTTTCGCGCGCAAAACTTCCTTGCCGGGTTTCGGACAACATCGAAGGCGAATTGTGGACCAAGCTGGTTTGGAACTGCGCGCTGAATGCCGTCTCCGGACTGGGCCGCGTGACCTACGGCGAAATCATCGCCAGCGACGATGCCAAGCGAGTAGTGGAAGCCGTGGTTTATGAGGTGCTGGAAGTTGCGAAGAAAAAAGGAATCCATCCTCCGGGCCTCGAAGACCCGAAAGGGGCAATCGCCGGCGCTTTTCTGATTGGCCAGCAGATGAGCGGCACGCGCTCTTCCACGGCGCAGGACATGGCTCGCGGCAAACGCACAGAGATCGATTCGTTGAACGGCTACATCGCGCGGCTCGGCGCGGAATTGGGCGCGCCTGTGCCTGTGAACCACACGCTGTACACGCTGGTGAAATTGCAGGAATCGAATTTCTAAAGAAGTTCTTCCTCTTATTGGCGGGCGGGCGCGTGGAATGGAATGTGCACGATGGCCTCGAGGTCGACGGGCTGTCCTTCGCGCGTGGCAGGTTCGAATTTCCACTCTTTGAAGGCGTTCATCGCGTTGCTATTCAGGCGTTCATCAATGCCGCGGACCAACTGGATGCTGTCCACGGTGCCATTCTGCCGGATCACGCCGTAAAGAATCACTTCCCCTTCGATGCGCTCCTCCACCATCGTCGACGGATATTTCGGGTCGACTTTGTGCACCGGCACGGGAGCGGCAATGTTCCCTGCGGGGCTGGCGGCCCCCGATAGATGCAACTCTGAAAAATGAATGATCCAGCTGCCGGTGGCGCTGTTGAAATTCGGCATGTTGACATTCATCGCGTAGACGCGTCGACGGGAGAAAATCTGTTCCGGCGCCACGCCGGGAGGTAAGAGGGCAAAATTCGGGGGGCCGGTCCGCACGGAATCGTCTTCCACGGCCGCGTTCGGGTCGGGACGCTTGATGTAAGCCTGTGGCTTCGCCATGCTGAACTTTCCGACGCCGCCGAGGCCCGAGACGCTGGAATTGGGCTTTGGATTACCGCCGCTGATAATGATGCCGGTCGCGTTTGCGCCACCGGCGCTGTTGCTTGCAGTAACGGCGGTTCCGCCACTCGAAGCGGAAGGCGAGGGCGCTCCACCGGGCACTCCCGGCTTTTTGCCTTCGGGAGAAATCGCCACGCGCGCCGATAAATTTCCATCCGGCACGGGAACCACGGGCGAGGGCGGCGCCGGCGAAGCGGAAAGAGCGATCAAGGTTCCCGTGGAGCCCGCCGGGGAATTCGACGCCGAGGGTGCAACTTCTGGGGCAACCGCAAGTTCACCGTCCTGCTTGCGAGCGCCAAGCCGCGGCGCGGACCCCGCATTGATTTCGAGTTTCGGCTTTGCGGGGCCATTCTGTTGGGCCATCAGGCTGACTTCGGCCGGCTTTTGCTCCAGATTCGGTAAATCCGGTGAAGACACATCCGTCGTCGCGACCGTCTTTTTTGTTTTTGGGCGAAGCTTCCTCAGCGTCTGCTCGCTGATTTCAAGGCGCGGGCGCGGAGGGGCCGCCACCGAGGCCAGATGCACCACGTTTGGCATGTCCGGCAAAATTTTTGGCGCGTCGAGCGGCGCCGCGGGATTTACCAGGGTCTGCCGGGGATGCGTCGGGCGGGAAGGATCGGTGAAGATGCGCTGGCGGGGATGGAACGCGTCGGCGCCGTCAGCGGGCGGCGGCTCAGCTGGATTTTTGGCGCGCGGTGCGGCTTTCCTTTCGCGCGGCATGTTGAGGAGCGGAAGATCATCAATCGGGCCGGACCACGTCAATTGCGTGTTATCGAAAGCAGGATTGCGCTTTGCCGATACCGGCAGATCGGGCCAGGGAATCAGCAGCAACAAGATTTGAACCAGGGCGGCAAGCAGGATTGCACGGCGAGGTGCGGGGTGCTCGACGCGGCAATCGCGCAGGACATACACGAGTGGCACGGCGCCGGTCAGACGCGTTCGCTGAAAAAACACCGGGATGTTGCTGAAGAAATTCTGGTGAAAGCTGCCCCATGCAATGTCGAGCTTGGGCTCCATCGCGCCCGGCAAAACGATATGCGGCGGATATAACTCCGCCTGACCGAGCAAATCGTTTCGATTGACCTGGAACTTCTTGCCCATGAACCCCTAATTGTACCGCGCCCAGCGCGGTCACGCCTTCTTCTTCCGGCCCATTAAAGGACTCTGAAGATAGATGAACAGGCCGGATTTAAGGTTTACTCGGAGCGGGCATCTCCGGCAGGCTGGGGGGACGAAATCTGTAAAAACTCAGCGCCGCGTCGCCCTGGCGCAGCACGCGGACTCGTTCGAGCTTACCAAAGGATTCAGGAAGGTCAAGCGCTCGCCGGTGCTCGGCGATAACCACTGCGTTTTCAGCCAACAAGTTCGCACCGTCCAAAAACGAGAGCACGTTCGCGTATTGCGCCTCTTCGGCGTACGGAGGATCGAGAAAAAGAATATCGATGCGTGCCCCGGCGGCGGCAGGTTCTTCGCCGAGCCGCTTTAGCGCTTGCAGCGCATCCAAGGGCAGCACACGCACGCCTCCGCGAATCTCCAACGATTCCAGGTTTTTCCTGATGAGCGCAGCGGCGGGCGGATGCCTTTCCACGAAAATTGCGTCGCTCGCGCCGCGGCTTAACGCTTCAATCCCCACAGCACCGGTGCCAGCGAATAAATCCACAAAACGCGAGCTGGCAACCAGTTCACCGAGGACATTGAACAGCGTTTCACGCAACTTGTCACTGGTGGGCCGCAGCGCTTTGCCCTTGAGGCTTTTCAACTGGCGGCTGCGGAATGTTCCGGCAATAATGCGCATGGGAAGAGTGCCTCAGCCGATCCGCGCCAGGTGATAGCGCCGCTGCCACTGTGGCGGCAGCAGGCGCAACATGCGTTGCAGGGATTCCTTCTGCGCAGGGTCCTCGACCAGAGTAAACGCTTCTTTTCGCGCGCCTTCCAATAGTTCGCGGTCGCGCAATGGATTGGCCACGTGAAAGCCGAGTTCCCCGGATTGCCGCGTGCCGAAAAATTCGCCCGGGCCGCGAATCAGCAAATCCGTTTCGGCGATCTCGAATCCGTTCGTGGTGCGCACCATCGTTTCCAGGCGCGCGCGCCCATCGTCCGTCATGCGTCCCGGCGCCACCAAGATGCAGTGCGATTTCTGCGCGCCGCGGCCGATGCGCCCGCGAAGCTGGTGCAATTGCGCCAGGCCGAAGCGCTCGGCATGTTCGATCACCATCACGGTGGCGTTGGGCACATCCACGCCGACTTCAATCACCGTCGTGGCCACCAGGATCTGCACTTCATTCCGCCGGAAGCGCTGCATCACGTCATCTTTTTCTTCGCTGGACATCCGCCCGTGCAGCAGCCCAACTTTCACTTTCGGGAACACATCTCTCGAAAGGCGCTCGTACTCTTCCATTGCCGCTTTCAGCTCGAGCTTCGATTCCTCGATCACAGGGTAGACAATGTATCCCTGGTGCCCGGCCTGGACTTCGCGGCGAAGAGAATCCCACACGCCGGTGAGATGTTTTTCCGTGGTCATGCGCGTCTCGATGGGCGTGCGTCCCGGAGGCAATTCGTCGAGCACGGAGACGTCCAGATCGCCGTAGAGCGTGAGCGAGAGCGTTCGCGGGATCGGCGTCGCCGTCAGCACGAGGACGTGCGGCGCGAAGCCGGTCTTCGCGGCTTTGTCCATCAGCCGTTTCCGCTGCAGCACGCCGAATCGGTGCTGCTCGTCAATGGCTACGAAGCCGAGCCGCCCGAATTCCACTTCGTCTTCAATCAGCGCATGCGTCCCGATCACCAGGCGCGCCTCGCCGGTTCGAATTCGCTCGCGGGCCGCAGCTTTTTCCGCTGGTTTCAGGCCGCTGATAAGAAGTTCCGCGGTGTATCCGCCCGGCGCCAGAATCCGCCGCGCCGATAGGAAATGCTGCACGGCGAGAATTTCCGTGGGCGCCATCAACGCGGCCTGGCAACCGTTTTCCATGGCGATCACCGCCGCTTGCATCGCCACGATCGTTTTCCCGCTGCCGACGTCGCCCTGCAGCAGGCGATTCATGGGCACTGGTTTTTCCAGGTCGGCGGCAATTTCGGCCAGCACGCGTTTCTGCGCGCCCGTCGGCTTGAAGGGCAAAATTCGCTTCAGCGCCTCGCGCACTTTGTCTTCCCGCACGCGAAAGGCAATGGCATTTTCCTTGCGCTGCGCTTTGCGCCCCAGCGCCATGCTCAGTTGATAGAGAAAAAACTCCTCGAAGATCAGCCGCTGCTGCGCTGGCGAACGAAACAGATTCAGCGCTTCGAGTGATTCTTCAGCCGGAGGAAAATGGGTTTGGATCAATGCCTCGCGCCGCGCGGGATAATGCAACTTTTCGAGGAGACCCGGCGGCAGCACATCCGGTATGTTCGAATCCAGATTCTGCAGCGTGTTGTAAATCGCGCGGCGAATCATCCGCGATCCAAAGGTGCCGACGGCTTCATAGATCGGCACGATGCGCCCCATCTCCGTCGAATCCACTTCCTCGCTGCTCAGCACTTCGATCTGCGGATTCACCATCTCGCGGCGCGCCGGACGCAATTTATCGATTTCCACCTTCCCGTGCAGGATCAACTGTTGCCCCGGTTTCAGGCGGTCTTCCAGGTAGCCGCCATGAAAAAACTTGCAGGGCAGCGAGCCGCTGTCGTCCTGCACCAGCAGGTGATAGATGGCGTCGCGGCCGTACATGCCGCGAACAGCCTGGCCGCTCATCACGCGAGCGCGCAGGGTGTAGGTGCCGCCGGGCTGAACATCTTTAATCCTGGAAAAGTGGATGCGGTCTTCGTAGCGGAACGGCAGGTAATTCAACAGGTCTTCAAGCGTGTAGATGCCGCGCTTGCCGAGGAGTTCGGCGCGCTGCGGCCCGACTCCTTTTACCATGCGCACTTCGGTTTGCAGGCTGATGGGCATTCTTCCTTCTTTATATCATCCCCGCGTAAGCTTCGCTTTTCGTGAAACTTGCGCCATCGGCACGCGTATCGTTAGAGTGGGCTGTCGCGTTGTGTTTCAGCGCAGGAGGCTGCCTTGGCGGATGCACGTTTGACGGGGTCGGAAAAGCGCGTGCTCATTCTGTGGGTCATCTGCGGCGTGTTGGGCCTGGTGTTCGCTCAACGCTATTTTTTCCGCGCGTTTCCCGAAGCCGCGGTGGATTTCAAGGTGTCCCGCACCGACGCGCAGCAGCGCGCGAAGAACTTCGTGCAGGACCTGGGCGAAAATTTGGACGGCTACCAGTCCACGATTACCTTTGAAGTAGACGACAACGCCAAGACCTACCTGGAACGCGAACTCGGCCTGCAAGAAGCGAACCACCTGATGTCCTCCGAGCTGAATATCTGGTTCTGGGATGTCCGCTTTTTCAAGCCACAACAGGAAGAGGAATACACCATACGCGTAAACCCGGCCGGGAAGGTCGTCGCCTACAACCACAAGATCGAAGAAGCGCGCGGGGAAAAATCATTGAGCCGCGAAGAAGCGCTGGCCGCGGCACAACACTTCCTGCAGGGCCAGGTCGGCGCGAATCTGGACAATTGGAATTTCCTGCCCGAGGAAGCGAATTCGCAGACGCGCCCGAATCGGCTGGACTGGTCGTTCACCTGGGAACGAAAAAACTTCAAGGCGAAAGATGCGCCGTACCGGCTGGAAGTGGGGCTGCAGGGCGATCGCATCGGCAACACGCAGGAATTTCTGCAGGTGCCGGAAGCGTGGACGCGCTCTTACCAGCATCTGCGCTCCACCAATATTTTTTATAACCAGATCGCGCTGATCCCTTACGGTTTTCTGCTGGGCGCGGCGCTGTGGCTGGGAATTTCCCTGATGCGCCAGGGCAAGACTTCCTGGGGCAGTGCGCTGAAACTTGGAGCATTGGTCGCAGTCCTGTTTTTCCTGATGCAGGCGAATGACTGGAACTCCATACGGGCCGGTTATGACACGCGCCAGGCATATTCCAGCTTTATTACGGCGCAACTGGCGAAGTTGCTGCTCGGGGCGCTGGCCACGGGTCTGATGGTCACGCTGGTGCTCCCTGGCGGTGAGCCGCTGTATCGCGCGGCGCAGCCCGCCCGGTTGCGATTGTATAAAGCGTTCAGCTTGCGCGGAATTCGCTCGAAAGAATTTTTCAGCTCTTCGGTGGTCGGCATCTCGATGGCCGCCGCGCACATGGGTTTCATTGTGGCGTTCTACATGATCGGGAGCAAGTTCGGGGTATGGGCGCCGCAGGATTTGAGTTATTCCGACGTCGTAAATACGTCGTTCCCCTGGATTGCAGGCGTTGCGATCGGCGTGATGGCGGCTACCAGCGAGGAATTCCTCTTCCGGCTGTTTGCGATTCCCTTCCTCGAAAAAATGACCGGCTCGCGCATTCTTGCGGTGATTCTCCCTGCCTTTTTCTGGAGCTTCCTGCACAGCGCCTACCCGCAGGAGCCCGGATACATCCGCGGCATTGAGGTGGGGCTGATCGGCATCCTGGCGGGCATCGTGATGCTGCGCTGGGGAATCGTGGCCACGCTGATCTGGCATTATACCGTGGACGCTTCGCTGGTCGGCATGCTGCTGATCCGCTCGGACAATTTGTACTTCAAGATTTCCGGCGTTGTCGTGGGACTTGCGGCGGTTGCGCCGCTTGCATGGTCTGGCATTTCGTATCTGGCGCGCGGAAGTTTCGAGGCGGTTGACGACCTGTTAAATGGGGCGCAGCCCGTGGGAGAGATTTCGCTCGAGCGGCAGCCTGCTGCGGCGGAAGCGGCGTTCTCTTCCCGGCGCTACGATCCCCTCACCACGGGAACGATCGGATTTCTGGCCTTGTGCGTAATCCTGGGAGGATCGCTGGCATTTACGCTCAAGCGCGAGAAGATTGGCGATTATCTGCAAATGTCCGTGGACAATCGCATGGCCGTCAGCCGCGCCGACGCCGAATTACGAGGGCACAGCCTCGATCCAAACAGCTTTCGCAAAGCCGCGCAGTTTGTAGATACCACAAATCCAGTGGCAAACGAATACCTGCGGCGCAGGCTTTCCGTCGCGCAGATCAACACGATTTATGCGGAACGCGTGCCCGGGGCTCTTTGGCGGGTGCGCTATTTCCGGGATTCGCAACCCGAAGAATTCGCGATCGTGCTGAAACCCGACGGCTCTCTGCATGCCTTCCGGCACACACTGGCGGAGGCGGCCAAAGGCGTGAATCTCTCCAAGGAAGACGCGCAATCCATCGCCGAAAAATTCCTGCGCGAGAAAAAACAGATCGACCTCAGCGCCTGGAAACTTGTGGAAGCCAATTCCGACAAGCGCCCCAACCGCACCGACCACACCCTGACCTGGCAACAAATTGCGCCGCTCGACCCGGAGGATTCCGGCGCCAAAGACTCCACCGACCATGCCTTCGCACGCATGGACGTGCAAGTGCTCGGCGACGAGCCTGCCAATTACCGTTCCTACGTGAAGATTCCCGAGGAGTTTACGCGCAAGCAGGAAGAGCTGTCTTTGCCGAGAACGTTGTTCACGATTGCGAAATTCGCTCTTTTCCTGGCGCTGGCGGTGTGCGTATTCGTTTTCTATTTCAGGCGCTTGCGCTCGCAACCGGCAGGGACCGTCCCCTGGCGCCGCTTGACGCTCTGGAGCATGACCGGATTCGTGGCATTCCTTCTCAGCTTCCTGCTGGGGAAAGGGATTCCCGCCCTGCTGGTGCAATATCCGACGGCCCTTTCCTTGCGGATGTTCTTCGCTACCACCGCCGTTGGCATTTTTCTGATTGCCGCCGTGATTGTCGGCGGCTTGGTGCTGCTCTTCGGCCTAGCCTGGTCGTTTGGCGCCCGCGCTTTCGGCTCCGAGAAAATTCCCACCTGGACCGGGATGCCAGCCGACTATTATCGCGACGCTTTCTGGATCGCTCTAGGCGGGGCCGCGGTTCTGGTCGGATTGCGACGCTTGCTCGGCGCGGTCGACGCCTGGTGGCCAACCTTGCATCGAGGGTTGCAGGCAGGTTTCGGCGAATCGTTCGACGCGCTCTATCCCGCGGCGGGAATCATTGGCGGAGCAATTGTCAGAGGCCTATTTATAACTGGAACTTTTGCTCTGGCAGCTGCGTTTCTAGGAGCAGAGTTACGTGTGCGATGGCTTCGGCTGGTTCTCTTTATAGCCTTGGCTGCGTCGCTCGTTGCCGATTGGGGAAGTCCCGGCGATTTCCTGAAGCAATTCCTGATGTCCGTACTGCTCCTGGGCGTGGTCGTGTTTGGGTTCCGGCGGGTGGTGCGTTTCAATCTGCTGGGATGTTTTCTGGTGGTGGCAGGAGTTTCGCTGCTGGGAGCTGCGGTGGAGTTGGTCAGCCAGTCAAATGGGTTCTATCGCTCCCAAGGCCACCTGGTTCTGGCGGCGCTGGTGCTATTGCTGTTATGGCCGCTGGTGGCCTGGCGTATTAACACTGAGAAGTAAGCTCCAACGTAGGGGCTTGGGCATACCGGGGAATCGTTTCGGGCATCGAACTTGGTGAGTGGAGTGGTCCAAGTTGGCTGCGCTTGTATTCTTGGGACCCTGCTTACAAAAGGGGGCCTCAAGCGTCCAATCAGTGTATCGGTTGTGTAGCCTGCAGTACGGCCGTCCGCCGATTCACCAAGGTCTCTTGTTTCAATAGGTTACACAAGAGTCGGCAGAGAGAAACAAGCGATGCCTCTACCCCGTTTGGCTTTTGCGTTAGCTGACGATAGCGGCCAGTCCCGCACCCCCGGTGCTGCGCTGGCATCGGGGACCTCCTTGACCCATCTTGAAGATCGCGCGCTCGTCCAGGAAGCTCAGGCCGGCAGCCGCCTCGCGTTCGAGGAACTTGTCCGCCGCTACGACCGTGATGTTCTTCGTCTTGCCCTGAACCTGATGAAGCGCACCGAGGACGCCCGCGACGTCTACCAGGAAGCCTTCCTGAAAGTTTACCGCAATCTGCATCGTTTCCGTTTCGAATGCAGCTTTTACACCTGGCTGTATCGGATTGTCACTAACGTCTGCCTGGACCATCTGCGCCGCCGCCAGGCCCGCCCCGAAGATCAAGCGCCGGAAATGCATGCCGCCCATTACGAAGAGGGCATCACGGACTTTTTCGAACGCCAGAAGGAACAGCGCCCGTCTTCGGATCCCGAGCGCCACCTCCTCGGTCAGGAAATCAAGCGGCGGCTCGCCACGGCGATGGAGCGGCTGTCTCCGCGCGAGCGCATCGTTTTTGAAATGAAGCACTACCAGGGCCTGAAGCTGCGCGCCATTGGCGACGCGCTGGGCACCAGTGAGGAAACGGTGAAGAACTCGCTGTTCCGGGCCACTCGGAAACTCCGCAGCCAGTTGGGAGAACTCCGATGACACCCGCGGAACTCAAGAACGTTTGCGAACAGGTTGCGCCGCTGCTGGTCTTTTACGCCTGCGGCGAACTGGATGACAGTGAACAGGCACTGGTTCAGCAACATCTCGCCTGCTGCGTCGCGTGCAGCGCGCAACTCTCCGAAGAAAAGAATTTGCAGAGCCTGCTTGGCTCCCTTCCCCAGGATGCCGACCGGCTTGATTCCGCGGGCGTGCTGCTTTCGCAATGTCGCAGCGAACTCGCCGAAACTCTCGACGATCTGGTGCGGCCCCCGGTTCTGGAAAAGACTCCGGTGTTCAGCGCGTTTCGCCGCTGGATGGCGTTGCGCCCTGCGTGGAGCGGTGCGGTGCTGGTGGTGCTTGGGCTTCTTGTCGGCGTGCAGGCTTCCCAATGGTATTCGGCGCGCAACTCTGCTAATCCTCTCGATGAGGCCGTCAATGTGCGCCCCGGTCCGCATTTTTCAGACGACCAGCTCTCGAAAATGGCGGTGGCCGGAATTAATTTCTCGCCCTCTGTGGGCAACGGAGCGCAAAACGTACGCGTGCAACTGAATGCCGAGCAACCCGTTGAACTTACCGGCAGCCTGGATGACTCCGATGTGCGCCGCGTGCTCACGTATGTGGTGAAAAGCGGCGAGCGCTTTGATCCAGGCATGCGGCTGGATTGCCTGGAAGCCCTGAAGGCGCGAGCTGGAGATTCCGACGTGCGCGATGCGCTGCTGACCGCCGCGCGCAAGGATCAGAATCCCGCGGTTCGCCTGAAGGCCCTGGAAGCGTTGCGCGATTCCACCTCCGAAGACGCCGTGCGAGCCGTGCTGCTCGATACCCTGAAGCATGACTCGAATCCCGGAGTCCGCGTGGAAGCGGTAAATTTACTGGTAAACTCACTGGAAAAATCAGGCGATGGAAACAGTATGCCGGTGATGGTGCCCGGAATGGCGCCCATACCGGACGGAAACACGGTTCCGGCGATGGCTAGAGGGAAAGCGCATGAAGTCTCTATGACGGGCGTGATCATGACGTTGGAAGATCTGCGGCGCAGCGACCCCAGCAGTTACGTTCGGCTGCGGAGCGCCGCGGCCCTGCGTCAAATCAATGCACGCGGCGACCAGTAGACTGGGTCCAACGGATTTGGATTTAGATGTCGAACCGATGAAAGCGAATCCCTTCGTGAACGATTCCAGAAAGTTTTTGCCGTGGCTGCTGGCCGCAGGTGTTGTGGTGGTTCTCTGTCTCGCGACCTCCTTCGCGTACTGTCCCCTTTGCAAAGCCGAAAATGCTCCGCCGCACGCTTCCGCCGACCGCTCCGGGGAATTGGCGGCCGGCGACGCGCGCACATTCTCGCTGATTGCGGACATGGGATCGGTGCACGTTCTCCCGCAACCCGCGAGCGCAGCCCCAGCCGTGCGCTATACCGTGCACCTTGAAACGGATGCCCACGAACCGCTTTCGCAAACTCTCTTCAGCCGCTACGTCCTCAATTTCCGCAATATCCGTGGCACGCTTACTTTGAACGGTCTCCTTCCCCGGCTCCGCAGCGTGGCGGGAAGAAACGCCCAGTTCTGGGTGCAGTTCACCGTCTACGTGCCCGCGAATTTTTCGGTCGAAGTGCATACAGGCGCGGGCGATATTGAAACCGCGGATATCGGCGGCCATGCGCTGCTGGTGACCGAGGGGGGGAACATCACCACCGGGCGCATCGGCGGAATGGATCACGTCGCCAGCGTGAGTCCTACTCCCATCGCGAAGATTGAGACCCAGGGCGGGCACATCACCGTCCTCGACATCGCTGGCGACTTGGACGCCTACACCGCCGGCGGCTTTATTCAGGCCCGCGATGTGAGCGGTAACGCCAAAATCCGCACCGGGGGCGGCCACATCCGCGCTGCACATATCCGGGGAACCGCCCAGCTCGAAACGGACGGGGGAAATATAACCGTCGGAGAGGCCGGCTCACTGGTTGGCGTGCGGACTGGCGGAGGGCAGATCGATTTCGGCGAAGTGCACGGTTCCGTTCACGCAGAAACGGGCGGCGGCGGTGTTCGCGTGATGTATGTCTCCGGACCCATGGAAGTGGAAACGAGCGGCGGCGGAATCTGCCTGACGCGCGTTTCAAATGTGGTGCGCGCGGCGACGGGCAACGGCACCATCACCGCGTGGATCACGCCCGAATCCGGAGACGCTTCGCGTCCCGTGCGCTTGGCGGGGCCTTCGCAATTGTCTTCCGGAACGGGCGATATTGTCGTTTTCTTGCCGCGCAATCTGGCCGCCACAATCGAGGCCAGCGTGGAAAATGGCGGCGCGGACCGCATCGAAGCCGATTCGGCTCTTGGACTGAACATGGAGACGCGCGAGGACGGCCCGGTACGCGCCTCGGGCACGCTGAATGGCGGCGGGGCGCTGCTGAAGTTGCGCAGCAATGCCGGCAAAATCCGCTTGCAGTACGTGGACGAGCAGACCGCTCTGCGGCAGTCCCTGCTGGAAGAGCAGAGACACCGGCTGGCGCAGAAGTTGAATCAGATGGGATTTGATGAGCCGGCACCCAGCATCGCCGCCACGGCTCCCCAGACGGCGACCAGCGCGGTTACCTGTGCCGGAAGCGGCGCGGATTGGTGGGATACCTGGAAGAACCGCTTGCAGGTAACGTTTCTGGGCGGAGTCCACGAAGAGCCGGAGGAATTCAAGAAGCACCTGATCAATTCGCCCCCGCCGGATTACCCGCAGATTGCGCGCCGCGCGGGCATTCAAGGCGTGGTGCGGCTGCAGGTGCGAGCGAAAACGGATGGAACGCTCGAAGTGGAAAAGGTTATAGAAGGCGAGCCGGCGCTTGTAGAAGCGGCTCGAGCCGCGGTGCGGCAATGGCGGGTGAATCCGGGCGATATCTGCGGCAAGAAGGTGGACTTAATTTCAACATTGGCTTTTAACTTCCAGCTCCGCTAGTGTGTAGGGTGGGGCAGCGATTCGGATTTGTCGGTCGTCCTGGGGGGTGGTATTCGAGTTGTCCGCGAAGGAGGCTGTATGAAGTTTCGCTCCGCAATTCGTTCGATTGGTCTGACTCTTCTGGCCGTGTCCCTGCTAGCCGTTCCGGCGTGTTTTGGGGTGACGCGCGAATTCGCGCAAACGTATCATCTGAAGTCCGACGGCACCCTGGAACTGAGCAACATCAATGGAACCGTGCGTATCGAGGGCTGGGACAAAGATGAGGTGGAGGTGCGCGCCGTCAAGACCACCACGGACAAAGAATCCAAGCTGGACCTGGTTTCGATCGACGTGAACTCCAGCCCCGACAGCCTTTCCATTTCCACTCGGTACCCTTCGGAAGAGGGCGTGGAAGTCGCCGTCGAATACACCGTGCACGTGCCGCGGCACATTCTTCTGAAGCATATCAACACGGTCAACGGCACCTTGCGCGTCAGAGACCTTGAATCGCTCGGGGACCTTCATACCGTTAACGGAAACATCGAAGTCTATGAGAGCAGCGGCAATCTGCGCGCGCGCACGACGAACGGGAATGTCTACGTCGAGCTGAAGCATCCTGCGGATTTGCACGGCACAATGGCGGAAACCACTAACGGCTCCGTGCTGCTGGCCATCCCCGCGGATTCGCAGGCGAATCTGGAAGCCCGCTGCATGAACGGAAGCTTCTCCACCGAACTGCCTTTCGTCATGGAAGGGGCCATCCAGCCTCGCATCCTGAAAGGGCGGCTGGGCAAGGGTGGCGCCCCAATCCGGCTTGGGACCGTGAATGGCGCCATCCGCGTAGTCGCTCTCCGGTCGACCATTTAGCTTCTCCCGCGTCTAACCGGACAAAGGAGAAATCAATCATGAATCAACGGCAAATGTGGACAAGCATGGGCTTGGGCGCGTTGAGCATTGCTCTAATCGCTTTACCGGGTTCTTCCAGCCAAACGAAAGAAGCGGTCAAGGCTGCCCGCGCGACCCAATCTTCAAGCCAGGAAGTCTCGCAGTCGCAAATCCAGGTAAATCCCAATCTGGTGATCCAGACGGACCCGGTGGACAACGAGGTCTACGTCCTGGTCAACGAAGATGGAGACAGCGACACGATGGTTCGGGCGTTCGACGAGCCGAAAATTGCGGACGACGACAACCTCCAGGTCTTCATGGGCCCCGGCGGGGGCTGGCTGGGAGTCGGCGTTTCCGAAGTTTCGGCGGATAAGATGAAGTCACTGAAGCTGCCCGAAGAGCGCGGCGCGCTTCTGGGAAAGATTGTGCCCGACAGCCCGGCGGCCAAGGCCGGCCTGAAAGAAAATGACGTAGTGCTGGAAATTAACGGCCAGCGCATCGAAGGAACGGAACAGTTTCGCCGCATGATCCATGAAATTCCCGCGGGCCGCACGACGAACGTGACGGTATGGCGCGACGGCCGGTCCCAAAACATCAAGGTCACGATGGGAAAGCCCGAATCCAGCAACATGAAGGTGTTCGCGGATGGGCCGAAGTCATTCGCATTCAAGATGCCGACTATGCCGGCGATGCCGGACTTGTCAGGTCTGGAACACCTGCGCACGTTCTCCATGGTTTCTCCGGGGCGCCCGCTGCTGGGCATTGATGCGGAAAATCTCGAAGGTGACTTCGGCAACTACTTTGGCGCGCCCGATGGCGAAGGCGTCCTGGTGCGCGGCGTGTTTGCGAACTCCGCCGCGGCAAAAGCTGGGCTGAAGGTGGGCGATGTGATCACCAGCATGAACGGCGAACGCGTTCGCAATGCGAGTGAATTGCGTGAAAAGTTGCTGACCAGCCGCGAAGGAAAGAGCATCAAGCTCGGCGTACTACGGAACAAGAGCGAGGTCACACTATCCGTTAAGCTACCGCAACAGAAAGAGGAAGAAGAGCATTTCCTTCCGGAACGCACCAATATCTAATTCCCATGCAGACACAGCGGCCCGGCTCACAATTTTTCAGAGCCGGGCCTCCCTTTCTCTGTAATCCGATTTTTCTGATTCCGCACTGAGCGAAACGCCTTATCCATCCTGGCCGTACTTGCGCATCAAACGGAATGGCCTCTTGATCGCTTCCCACACACGCGACCCCCGCCCCTCGCCCCCTTCGGTCCAATCTTCCTCGGTCGGAGAAAGCGACAATCGCACCAGATAGGCAATCCCTGCAAACCCGCCTCCGCCCATCTTCAGGCGGAACATCGCTCTCTGCCACAACGGCGGCGGCTCATAGCCTGCCGTGGGCAGCCAGCTCTCCACCTGCCGCACCAGTTCCCGCGCCGCGCCGTCTGTATTCGCGGTTGCGGCTATCTCTGCGGGCACGGGAACGCCCAACAACGATTCGGCAAGCAGCAGGCCCACATGCAGCATTCGCTCTGCCCCTACGTCCCTTGCGGCCTGCCGGACGCGCTCCCAGGCGATCTCCGGATGCCGTGCCACAATCGCCGCAATGTCCGCAGGCCACATCAGCCGTTCCCAGAAGTGCTTCGCGCCGTGGATGCAATTGAGCACCAATTCGTCTTCCAGGCAGAGCACGGGGACTTCTCGCCCCTCCAGGAGCAGACGCCGCCGCCGCCCGTATAAGTCTTCGATCCGCATCGGGCGTGGGTAGTAGCGAAAGGTCTTCTCCGTATGGAGTTCCACAATCTGCTGTGCGCCAGCCCGCTTGAAAAGATATTCGCCTGGGATTTTGCCCGCGAGAATGGCCGCCTCCGGAACGTCGGCCTCGAATCCCAGCGCAGTCAAAATTCTGGAGGCGGGAAGTATCGCCGCGTCGCGCACCAAAAGATCGAGATCCACATAACTCCGCACTGCGGGATCGCCATAAGCCAGCAACGATACCAACGGGCCTTTCACCAGAAGAGTCTCGATGCCCGCTTGCCCCAATGCCTCGAGAATGCGAAAAAGCTCTGCGGTCATGCTCAGGGTGAAAAGGTGCTGTGTCCGCATGCTGTTCTGGAACTTTTCCCAAGCGCCTGCTGGCATTCCCACGTAGCCTGCCTCACTCAGGCGCGCGGCGACCACACCCAGGACGCTGTGCTCCTCGGCAAGTTCCAGCGCCAGGTTCCAATCCAGATTCGCCGTCAGGGTAGAAATCCGGCCGGCGGACAATGGCGAAGGAGAAGCGCATGCGCACAGAAACTTCCATTCGCGATCGAAGGGCTTTGCTCCAAATGGGGAGAGGGCCGTCAGAGGTTGCTCCTGAAAGGACGTTTGCCAGTGTACACCGGCATCTCAGCGGCCGACAGGAGCCGTCCATTGGAAACATCTGGCGTCAAGGCCGGAGCTCGAATCTCGAACTGGAATCGATTGCCTAAGGTGAGCTGCTAAAGAATTGTTGGAGAAGAGAGTATGGCCGGGGCGTCCTGCAAAATCAGCTCGCAGAGGCCCGCGATTTTCTCCGGTTTGGCATGCGGCACGATGCGGCGCACGGGCACTCGCTGGACCAGCCGGCAGAGGGTATCGAATTCGTTTGCGCGCTGTTCCCGGTTAAGGACCCAGTTCATGTAGGTGTTTTGCACAAGATCGAGCAAGGCCTCGCGCGGGCTGAGTTTTTCAATGCGTGGCGCGCCATGGTCGCTGCTGCGCGGCGCAAATAGATACAAAATACCCATAGGCAATTTCGTCTGCGAAAATTTCGCGCGTTGCCCGTCGAGTTCGAGGTAGCATTTTTCCCACACCGGCGTCAGTTGCGGCAAGGCGTCATCGCGGCCCAGCAACATACTCACGCTTTCCGGCCACAGGCAGACCCGGGGATAACCGGGGACCGCTTGAAATTCGCCCCCGCTCTCTTCGAGCGCCACGATGTCCTCCGCCAGCACCGGAAGCCCGCGCAGGGCCAGCGCTGCGGCCATGGTCGATTTGCCGAAGCCAGCATCCCCGCAGAAACATATCGCGCGGCCCTGGATCTCGACGCCGCTCGCATGCAAACAAGTGACATTACGCCGGCGCAATAAAAAGCCCATCACTGGCCCTAGAAAATAAGTGGCCATGTCTTTCGCGGTCAGTGGAGGCTGGTATGCTCCCCAAACGTGTTGCGCCGCGCCGTCCACGACGAAGCGTGTCCCGTCCGAATAAGAAAGTTGGAAGCCTTGTGCTTCGCCGTGCTGGGTGAGGATGAACGAGGGATCGGCAGAGCCCGCTGGTTCGGATCTGTGGGATAGGATTCGCGCCGGACAAGCGAGCAATGTTCTGGCCCAGTCCGGCTCCGGGCCGTCTTCAAGCCACACACCATTATCTCCCCGTTGCAGGGGAGCGGATTGGAGTCCTGCAATTCGGCTGGAAGAGTTGATTCCAAGGCCGTAAGCTCGGTAGGAAAAACTCACGGGATTCTATTTTCTTGCAGCGGCGCCGCTGCGCGCGGGGGTCAGGCTCCGGTACGTCGCTTCCGCGGCTTTGTGCCCCCGTCGATCTTCGATTTCGTTCCGGTGGCCCTGGTCATTTCCGCGAGATCGCCATAAACAAGCAGCTTGGGTGGTTGATAAGGCTTTTTAACGGATCGTTTGAACGGCTGCTTCATTCAGGCCCCTTTTCTAGCACTCTACTGAATCCCCCCTTCCTTTTCAATGACTTTCAGCCAATGCGAGAAGGCGAGTGCGTAAAGATTTTCAGATGAAATTAAACCCTTAGAACTTTCTAAAGTTTCGAGCAAGTTACCCCATTTCACGAATTCATGAATCATTTTTGGCGGATGCTTTTCAGGATGTGGTCTCCAGCCGAACCTCTGCCAACCGGCTTCCAGTGGATCTTCCAGAAGTGGTGTCTTGCACCGTACAAGAATTTTCCCGGGTAGCGCGTCCTTCATGGCCCGGCGGCTGAGTTCCTTGTTGGCGCACCAGGGCACGGGAGGAAGGCGCAAGAGAAAGCGCAAAATCCTGAGGTCGAGCAGCGATGCTCGCGTTTCGAGATTGACGCCGGTGCAGCCGGCGTCTTCACTTTCCAAGACGCTGGCCCAATACCCCGAGTGCAGGGAGCGGTAGGCAGCAGGGTGCACGGGGTGCTCTTCAATCGACGGGCGCTCCTGGAAGCGTTCCGCCGATTGCGCCCGGCAGCGCTCGCTAAATTCCTGATTCAGCCAGGCAGGCAACTGTTGCGGGGTGTCGTGCGAGCCAAACCAGCGCCGAATTCTGCTTCGAAATCCTCCGCGCAGGGGAGGAAATCGCCCGCGCGTACCAAGATATCCTCCGAAGTTCCTGATAATGTCGCCCCACTCGCCGCGCTCGTATAGATATTTGAGATATGGCCAGGACTGCCCCGATAAAACGTCGTCGCCGCCGTCCCCGGAAAGCACCACGCGGGCGTGCAAGGAGATGGCTTGGTAGAACCGGTGGTCCCGATCAAGAAAAAATTCGGCGGTGGGCTCGGGCGAAGCCGCCGCTGCCTCGCGCTCATCCGGACGAATGGAATTTTCTTCCAGAATTTCGTGAGCCAGGCCAAGATGCTGAGCGGTCATCTGCGCAAACTTTGGCTCAAGGTCGTTGAACAACGGCCGCCAACTGATCGTAAACGCTTTGAGCGCCGGGGAATTGCCCTTCTCTCTGGCAATTCGCGAGGCGGTGGCGCAGACGGAACTGGAATCCAGGCCGCCACTCAGGTAGAGCGAGACTTTTCCTTCGGGCAATCGGTCGGCAACCGCCTGCCCAAGCAGGTCACGATAGTTTTCCAGATATTCATCGGCTCGCTTGAGCCTCAGCGGCTCCTCAATGGGTAAGTTCAGGAACCGCTTCACCTGGAGTTCCGCGCCGGAAAGAACCAGCCGATGGCCAGCGGGCAACCGCCGGACATCCCGCCAGACGGTGCGCGTGGGATCGCTGCACAACCCGGTGAGCAGGAAATCGCGCACGAATGAATCATCCAGGTCATCGGAAATTCCAGGATCGAGTCGCAACACCTGTAGCGTATTGCTGAAGCGGAAGACCCCTCCACGCCAAGCGTAAAAAAAGGGCCGGGCCCCCGCAAAATCCCGGGCGCAGAAGAGCGATTGCCGCAAAGCATCCCAGATGGCAAAGGAATAATCGCCAAGTAATTTAGAAAGCGCCCCTTCTCCCCACGCGCTCCACGCCAGAAGCAGCAATTCTTCATCAGAAGCTTCCTCGGTCGGCGGCGCCTGGTTTGCCTGCAACTCTTCCACGAGTTTTCCTCGTGCATCGAGCCGCACTTCGCCGAGCAAAGCGTAGCGGTCCGCGAGCCGCACGGGCTGGCTGCGAGACTGGTGGCGCGTTCCGGTCTCCAGGTACGAGAAGCAGGTGCCCAACCCATCCTTTGCCCATGTGTGTCCGGCGTCGGGGCCACGAGAACGCAGGCGTTGCGCAACCTGATCCAGGAATCGCGGCTCCACGGCCACGCCGTCGGTGCGCACCATGCCGAAGAATCCGCTCATGACTGCCCCGCCGGCGGTTCGGGAAAATCCTGCTCGAATGCCGCGTAGTGACGGTGCATCTCTTCGGGCTGATTCAGCGCCTCGCCGTCATGTTCTACCCAGGCGTGGGCTTCGAACTTCCCATTTTCAGTGCGGACGCCGATACGCAGGCACGCAGGGATTCCCTGCTTGCGGAGCAGAAACCAGAGAGTCAGGGATTCTTCGAGACAGGTAAACTGGGCGAGCGAGTAACGCACTGCGGCGCGCACCATGCGGCACTTAACCTGCACCTCATCTCGCACCTCCGGGCGAGTTTCCGCGCCCGGGGCTTGGGGGTGAAGGCGTTTCTGCAGCGAGGTGTAGGTCTTGCCGTAACCCCGCAGGCGCAGCGACCATCGCACCAACCGCAAGAGAATCGCGGCGCGCCGGAACATGCGCTGAGATGCGGGATCCAGCGCCTTATATCGTTGGAGTGGTTCCCACATCCGCGGGTAACACTTGCAGCAGGCCGTTCTCCACAAGCCCGCTCAATAGCTGGGTTAGGTGACTCCGCAACACTTCGGGTTCTACCTCATACTCTTGCCGAAGTTTCTCAAACGCCGAAGCAATGCATGGCTGGGTGGTCACAAGTTCCCACATCCGCGTGCCTGTGGCATCCAGGCCAAAATACCGCTCGCTCTCCAGATTCAGCAGCACCGATTCCCCCTCGAGCTGCCGGATCAAGACGTGCGCGGGCACTACTGCGCGCATTGTCAACTCCACCATCTTCCTGGCTCCAAGCTGGGGACGCGGATTCCGGGATTATACGGCTATCTTACCCAGGTTTACTCGGGACTGTCACGTTCGGCGCATGGCGCGCGGCAGCCCGCTCGGATTGTCTTCTGTTCCGAGACACGCTATAAAGTCGGGAGTGTCCGACCCCGCGATCATCCTGGATTCCCTGGAGAAATGGTTTCCGCCGGCACTCAGCGGCTGGCGCGCCTATCTTCAGCCGTTTGACTCGCCCACGTCGCCGGCACTGCGGGCAATTTCCCTCGAAGTGAAACAAGGCGAAGCGGTGGCGTTGCTCGGCGCCAATGGTGCCGGCAAGACCACCTTGCTCCGCATCCTGGGAACGCTTCTCTTGCCAACACGCGGCACCGCCTCCCTGGCGGGGCACGATACAGCGCGCGAACCCGCGGCCGTGCGCCGGCAAATCGGGTATCACGCGGGAAGCGACCTCGGCTTCTATGCGCGGCTGACTGGCCGCCAGAATCTGCGCTTTTTTGGCCGCTTGAACCATTTGTCCGATGAATTCAGCGCCACCCGCATCGAAATCCTAGGCGATCGGTTCGGATTGCGCGGCGTGTTGGATCGCCAGGCGCGCGCGCTTTCTTCCGGCACGATCCAGCGCCTCAGCCTGATTCGCGCGCTGCTTCATCAACCAAGGGTATTGCTGCTGGATGAACCGACGCGCAGCCTGGACGCTATCGCCGCCGCTGATTTCCGGCATTTCCTGAAAACCGAAGTCCTGGCGCGCCAGGATACCTCGCTGTTGTTTGCCTCCCACACCATGCAGGAAATCGAACTGCTCGCCGACCGCGTGGCCATCCTGGACGAAGGCAAACTGCTTGCTTTCGATACTCCCACCGCGCTCAGGGCCAGGACTTTGTCCTCTTCCCTGGAAGAAGCGTTCGCGCGGCTCACTGGGCGGCATCTCTACTCCGCCGGGGAGTCGACGCCGGAATGAGGCAAATCCTCCGCGACATTTTCCTTTTCTTCCAGCGGGATTTGCGAATCGCCAGCACCTATCGCAGTCCGTTTATTTTGGAGGCAGTTGAAGCCCTCTTTGGCGCCGCGATGTTTTATTACGTGGCGCGGTTCGTGGATTCGCCTGCGCTGCGCGATGCCCTTCCTCAGGGGAAAACGTATTTCTCCTATTCGTTGGCCGGGTTCGTTTTCTTTGACTACCTCAATGCCGCTCTGGATACGTTTGACCGCAGCCTTCAGGAGGCGCGCGATACCGGCACGCTAGAACCCCTGCTGGTTACGCAAGTTTCGTTGCCAGTCATGCTGATTGGTTCGGCATTTTATCCCTTTGCCGCTACAACGCTGCGCATTGCGGTTTATTTGGGCTGGGCGGCCGCGTTATTTGATTTTCCGCTGCGCGCAGCAAATTGGCTGGCCGTGTTCGCCGTTCTCCTCTCCACGCTGCTGGCTTTTTCTGGACTCGGTGTGCTCTCGGCGGCGTATCTCTTGCTGTTCAAGCGGGGGAATCCTGCCAAGTGGTTCATCCTGGGGGTGTCGAGTGTCGCGGGTGGCATGCTCTTTCCGGTGAGTATTTTGCCGCCGTGGCTGCAAATCGTGGCGCACCTGAATCCCGTAACCTATGCAATGGACGCCATGCGCGGCGCGCTTCTCGACGGCGCGGGCATCTTCGCTCTTGGACGCCCGCTACTGCTCCTGCTTGCCTTCGGAGCCGTAATTCTGCCCTCTTCCGTTCTGATTTTCTCCTGGGTGCTTCGCCGCACGAAAGTTACCGGGACTCTAACCCATCGTTAAAAAGAAAAACGGCCCCGCTGAAACGAGGCCGTCTTCCAGATAGGCTACGCTAGCTTGAAGTTTCGAGGTTACGGCTTCTTTTTCTTGTTGCCGACTTTGGTCTCGATGCCGCCGGTCAATTGTTGAAGTTGCTCAAGGCCCTGCTTGGCTTGCGTGCCCCATGGCCCGCTCGGATCCAACTCGATGGCCTTCTGGTACGCCTCAATCGTTCCTGGCTTTGGCGTGACTTCGATCTTGTCGCCGACTGTTTTGTAAATCGAGGGGTCCGCCACCATGCACGCGCCCAGTAGATACCACGCTTGCGCATTCTTGGGATCAATCTCCGTGGCCTTCTTCAGCGGCTCGATCGCTTCGACCATGCGTCCCGCTTGATACAAGCTGATGCCAAAGTTACGCCAGGCCATGGCCGCGTTCGGCGGATCAAGTTCCGCGGACTTGGTGTATGCCGCGCGCGCTTCGTCGATCTTTCCGGTACGTCCCAGAATATTTCCCAGGTTGTTGTAGTAGCTCGGATTGTCCGGCTTCGCCGCAATCGCCTGCTGGTAGGCGTTGATCGCCTCGTCATTGCGTCCCGCCAGGTCGTAGGCCTCGCCCATGCGCGCCCAGAATAGGTGGATGTTTGGATCCTTCTCCGGGGCCGCTTTCAACCCATCCTGAAAAACTGCAACGGCCTGAGCGGAAAGGTCGGCGACCTTGGCCTTAGCAGCTTCCTTTTGGTCGGCAGTGGCTTTCGTCAACTCGGCCTTTGCGGCGCGTTCCTGGTCCAGCAGGCCCACGCCCTTGGCGAATTGTTCCTTCATGCCTGAAAATTTCTTCTGCTCTTCCTGCTGTTTTTTGTACTTTGCGGCCGCTTCGGGGTTCTGCTTCTCCAGAATCTCCTTGAAGTTGAGATTGATCGGCGGTGTATCCGCGCCGCGCACCTCGATCGGGACATCGAATGGAGTCTGCATCTGGGGTGGTTGCACCGTGAACGTGTACTTACCGTTCTTCAGTCCCGCGAACGAAAATTTGCCGGCTGCATCGGTCTTCGATTCGGTTGTCACGCCTTGCTCGCTCTTGATCTTCACCGGAAGATTGGCCCACGGGTTACCATCGAAGTCGATGATCGACCCGGCCATCTTTCCTTCTTGCGCGGCCGCGCGCGTGGCAAAGCATCCGAGCATTCCCAACGCCAGGATTGCAGCGAGCGCGTACGTCTTCGTCCAATTCACCATGCCCCATTCTCCTTTTATTGTGGAGGAGCGCCGGCCTCGGTCCGCTGGCCGGTTTGCACCATTATCCCTCATATCGCCCGGAATCCAAGTGCTACCACGTCAATCCGTGACCCCCGCACGAGATTCCGCACGGTAAGCGATGGGATCGCGGAAACCAGCCTCGGCAAACGCCCGCAAACGCAGCAGGCAACTGTCGCAAGTGCCGCAGGCCTGCTCCTCACCCTGATAGCAGGACCAGGTCAATTGCAGCGGCGCGCCCAATTCCACGCCGCGCCGGATAATTTCGCTTTTTTTCAGGCGAATCACCGGCGTCACGATTTCAATTTTTGTCTCCGGACGCGTTCCCCGGCGAATCAACTCCTGAAACGCTTCGTAATACTCCGGCCGGCAATCGGGATATCCCGAGCTGTCTTCGGCCACGGCTCCAATGTAGATGGCGCCCGCCCCGATTGCTTCCGCCCAACTGACCGCGACGCTCAGAAAATGTGCGTTGCGGAATGGGACATAGGTCACCGGGATCGCACTTCTACCGGGCCCGGGCGCGCCCAGCTCATTCTCGGGTACCGCAATGTTCGCATCGGTGAGCGCTGATCCGCCGATGGCCCGGAAATAATCCAGCCGCACCTGCAACTTTTCCTGCACGCCATAGAATTCGGCGATCTCGGAAAAGGCCCGGAACTCCCGCGCCTCTGTCCGCTGGCCATAGCTGGCATGGAGCAACCCCACGCGGCCGCGCCCGTGCTTATGGATGGCTTCGGCAGCGCTGACGCACGAGTCCATCCCTCCACTTAGCAGAATGATGGCATCGACTCTTCCCACGGAAGGTATTCCTCTTTTCGTGGCCTATACGCCACGCATGGCGGGGTCCCACACGATTTTGTGAAGCTGCAGACCCAACCGGACCTGCAATCCGTCTTCAAGCATCCATTCGACCAGCTCACGCGGTTCCAGGCCTCTCCATTTTCCATTTGGATCGTCATGGACTGGCGAGAACAGGACCTCATGCACACGCTCTGTCAACCGGTGTTCGCGGATGAAATCGCGCGCAAACTCATAGTCTCTGCGGCTGGAGATTACGAATTTCACTTCGTCGTTTGCGCCTAATTCTCCGAGATTCCGCGGTTCAAACGTGTCCGGCTCGCCGGAGTCCGGGCACTTCACGTCCACGATCTTGATGACTTCCCTGGGCAGGCGGCCGATGAAACGCTCGCCGCTGGTTTCGATCATCACGGTGTAACCCTCGGCAAGCAGCCGCTCGGCCAGCGGATAGATTTCTTCCTGCAGCAGCGGTTCGCCACCAGTAAGTTCGACCAGAGAAATTCCCGCGGCGCTGCCGTCCGGACGCCGGTTGAGCGATTCGACGCGCTCCATCACTTCGTCAACACTCACCTTTTGCCCGCCGTGAAAGGCGTACGCGGTGTCGCACCAGGTGCAGCGCAGATTGCAGCCGGTGAGCCGGACAAAGATGCACGGTAGGCCCGCGCGTGTTCCTTCGCCCTGGATGGATTTGAAGATCTCAGTGATAAACATTTGAAACTCTGTTTTAGATTACAGCGTTGCCCAAAGTCCGAATCTGGCCTCGGTTTCAGCAAACTGCGCCCGCCGCCTCCTGCGGCGGGCAAGCAGACGGCGGCCGATACAAAAGCCAAAACTGATCAGGTGCGGCGGCTAACTGCCGGTTTTTGCTTTCTTGCCGGAACGCTTCGAAAGCCAATAGATGCCGCCAAAAAACAGCGCCATGGCAATCACCAGCCGGGGATAACCGGGCGAGAAGCCCATCATCCGCAGGACAACGATGTAGCCTATGGCCACCAGCAGCGCCGGAACCAGGATGATCAGAAGTGAACGATTCATTGCTTCCCCTGTTCCCTGGCGGACCCGCTACGGGTGGTAGCGCGCCATGGCGGTGTCGGTCTCCCAAATCACCACGTCTTTCAATTTCGCGCCTGGCGGCAAACCTGTGAGCTGGCCGGTCAAATTGTCGTAAAAATATTTGGCCAGGTTTTCCGCCGACGGATTCACGGTGGTAAACGGTTCCAGATCGTTGATGAATTGGTGATCCAGCCGGGCAATCAACCCGCGCATCGCGTGCTTTAATTGCGTGAAATCGATCAGCAGCCCGATGTTGTCAAGCTGCGGCCCCTCCAGCGTGACCTGCACGCGATAGTTGTGACCGTGGGGATTCTCGCACTTGCCCTTGTAACCGCGCAAGGCGTGTCCCGACGAAAACGTGTCTTCCACACTCACTTGAAACATGGCTGGCTTTCTCTTCCTCGTCTTCCCTGGGGACGATGCTTTTCAGGCAGGGCCGGCCGCGGAAAGGAACCGGGAGACATCCTCGAGATCGTTGGTCCTCCGGTACCGGGGCAGCGACTCCAAGAAAATTTTACCATAGGGCATCCGCTGGATACGCGTGTCCAGCAAGGCGAGCACGCCGCGGTCGGTCTTGGCGCGAATCAGGCGCCCAAAGCCCTGTTTCAGCGCCAACACTGCTTCCGGCACCTGAAATTCGGAGAATGGGTTGCGGCCTTCGTCCTGCAAAGCGCGGACCCTCGCGGCCACGATCGGATCGCTGGGTACAGCAAACGGCAGGCGGTCCACGATCACGCAGGAGAGTTGTTCGCCGGGCACGTCGACGCCCTGCCAGAAGCTGGCGGTGGCGAAGAGGACGGCGTTCGGAGTGTTCTTGAAGCGTTCGAGCAGCACGGAGCGCGGCGCAGTCCCTTGCAGCATCAGCGGGAAGTCCACGCGAGTGCGCACTCGCTCGAAAAGATCATTCATCTGCGAGTAGCTGGTGAACAGGCAGAAGGCGCGGCCCTGGCTCAACTCCAGAAGCTGCACGATTTCGTCGGCGGCTTTTCCGGGGAAACTCGCATCGCGCACATCGGGCATTTTTTGCGGGAGATAGAGCAGCGCCTGCTGCTGGAAGTCGAACTCCGGTGGCAGTGCGCATTCTTTCGCGTGGTCGAGCCCAAGGCGCTGGCGGATAAATTCAAATCGGCCCGCAACTGCGAGGGTGGCAGAGGTGAGGATTACGGTGTCGAAGGCCTCGAAAAGTTTCTCGCGCAGAATCTGGCTGATGTCGATCGGCGTAGCGGCGAGGAACACGCCTTTGTTGCGGCGCTCAAACCAGTAAACGTAATTCTTTTCGTTGGATTCAAACAGGAAGGAAAATTCCTGGCGGATTTCAAAGCTACGGCGGGCGATGCGCGTCAGCTCCTCCGGCTTTTGCGTTAGCACGGCGAATTCCGTTTCCATGGCTTTGCAGGCGTTCAGCAGGGCGTCGTAAGCCTCGCGGTGTTGTTCTAGGAAAGCTTCGCGCTCCTGCCGGGTGAATGGAAACCGGCCGTCGCGCGGCGGAAAACTGTCGAAGAACGCGCGGCTCTTTTCGCGGATGCGCTGCGTGCGGCGCAGCAACGTGGGCGAGCCCGACTTGGTCAACCGCATGGCGTGGTCCGCGTCGCGCGCCAGCTCTTCAAAGCGAAAATTGGAAATCTGCTGGCCAAAGTAGTCGCTGGCAACATCTTCCATCTCGTGCGCTTCGTCGAACACCACCGCTGAATATTCCGGCAGGATGCTGCCGAAATCGTCCTGCTTCAACGCCAGGTCGGCGAAAAACAGGTGGTGGTTGACGATGATCAGGTCGGCTTCCTTGGCGCGGTTCTGCATCTGGGTGAGGAAGCACTTTTCAAATTCCGGGCATTTCTTCCCGGTGCAGGTGTCGCGGCGGGCGTCGATGCGCGACCACAACTCCGAATCGTCGGGCAAAAACGTCAGTTCGGAGCGGTCACCCGTTTCCGTAAGTTTCGACCAGTCGCGAATCTGGCGGAAGGCGTCCACCTCTTCCATGCCTTTCAGCATCGGCTGGTCAGCCAGCGCGTGCATCTTGGAGAGGCACAGGAAGTTGGAGCGGCCCTTCATCACCGCCACCTTCAGATTGGGCGCGAAATGCTTTTGCAGGAAGGGCACGTCCTTCTGGTAAAGCTGTTCCTGCAGCGATTTGGTGGCCGTGGAAATCACCACGCGGCGTCCGCTGCAGATCGCCGGCAACAGATACGCCAGCGTTTTCCCGGTGCCCGTTCCCGCTTCCACAACCGTATGGTGGTGCTTCGCAAACGCGTCGTGCACCGCCTCCGCCATCTGCAATTGCGCGGGGCGATGCTCGTAGCCTCCGATCATGCTGCGTTCCAGGAACCCGCCGGGGCCGAAGATCTCCTCCATGGTTGGGCCAGCGGGAGGAGCATCGTCCTCGTGAGCCGGAGCCACTCCGGCAGCCGAGCCATGCGCGTTGCCAACGGCGCGATTTTGCCGCACCGGCTGCCCTTCCACGTCATGAGCGCGCAATTCATCCTCGAGTGGCACGTAGACACGTTCCAACATGGCTTCCTCGTGGAGTTTTGGAGTTCCAGCGGACTCCGTCTTGGATTTGCGTTTGACCAGAAAACCTGCCTAATCCGCGTTCCTCACGCTCGAATCAGTAACGATAGCACATCCGCTCCCGGCACTCGCGCTCGCGCCAGGCGTTAATAGTTGAGCAACTCACTGCATTCCTTGCAACCTGAGTGCTGGACTGGGTTTAGAGTGGTCTGGGGGAAGTCCAGCCGCCCAATGCTACCATTCGTGGCGCGCAAATCCATCTCGGGGTATATGCATGAACTCAAAACGATACGCAGTTTTGGTTGCGTTTGCCGCGGTCCTCTCTCTCACTTCCTGCAGCGGCGTCAAGAAGGCCTGCACCGTCAACTGCGGCGGGGGTAGCGGCACGGCCACATTGGTGCTGACAATGCGGGCGACACCTCTGACTCCCCAAGCGAGTACGAATCTTCTGGCATTCGTCACCACCCTCACGGGAATCGCCCTGAACCCAGGTTCGGGAAGCGCCTTTGGCATCGCGAGCACGGCCACAGTGGATTTTGTGCGATTGCAAAGCGACTCGTTTTTCCTGGCTACTTCGGTGTCAGTGCCGGCAGGCAACTACACCAGCCTGACGATTACTTTCTCCGCGCCAACGGTGACTTATTGTACGCAACTCGCGCCAGGCACGCCCGGCTGCGCTGCGAACAGCGTCACAACCCTGACGGGTGGCGCGGTATCTGTGGCACAAATTCCAGTGACCCTCAGCCTGGCTGCAAACCAAAAGGCAGCTCTGGAAATAGACCTGAATACAGCCACGGCGATCAGTGTCGCGAATCAGGTGGTCACGAGCGCAAATCTGGGCGCTGCGAACGCGTTCACCGCTACTCTTCTCCCGCCTGCCGCTTCCAGCCTGGCAACGGGTCAAGTCGACTTCTTTGACAATATCTTGGGCGTGGTTTCAGCAGTTTCTCCGCAACAAATAACCGTCGCGACTTCAGAAAACGGCGCCTATTTCGCGACTCGAACTGCCTCCACTTTTTATTCGCCAAATTGCGCCCTAACTCCCGGGACAGCCTGTCCTCCAGCGGTAGGCCAACTGGTGAGCATCGACACAGCAATAAACCCGGACGGTACGTTCACGCTACTCAGTTATGATCCCCTCAGTTCTGTGGCCATCAACTGGGTGGAGGGAGTCGTCACGTTCGCGCCCACCACCGCCACTCAATTTCAAATCATTGCCGGTGACCAGGCCACCGTCCAAGCTGTACCCAGCGCTCTTCCGACCGGCACGATCGTCAATGTGACCCTTAACAACCCGTCTCCCTTTGTTGTCGACTCGAAGGGTATCACCACCCTCCCGGCAAACTCGTTCGTAGGTTCCCTCACTGCCACATCCCTCGTACCGGGGATGACGGTCGCCATTGACGTCAAGTCCTTCACGCCCGCCGCGGGGAGTACACCGGCAGCGATCACGGCGGATCTAGTAATGCTGCGCGACTCCGTGGCCTCTGGGTTGATCGCCTCAACCGCTCCTCCAGGCACTTTTGCCATTCAGTCTTTGCCTCCGTTCTTTGGGCAAGTGGTCAACTTTAACGTTCAACTCCAGACCCTCGCGCCGCTGACCAATTTTGATGGTGTCACCGATGCTACAGGGCTTGTCACCGGCCATACGGTCGCCCTTAGTGGGCTGTACTTCGGCCCGGGCACGACGACACCATTTGTGGCCACAAAGGTTCGGGCTTTCTGAGCTAAGTTTTCACCCGCCTCCGCAAAGGCAACGGGCCCCGGAAGTTCCGGGGCCCGTACTTTTTGGAGTGCGGTAGCGGAGCCGCCGCTTTTGAGGATGTTAGAGCGAGAAGAAAGTAAATTTGGGTGCTGCTGTTTGCACCGCAAAAGCGGGAGCTTCGCTCCCGCACTCCAAAGAGCTAAATCCCCCCAACCGTGGTGTTCGGCGGAAGCGGGCTGGTGAGCGGCGCCATGGGCGCCGGCGGAATGTTGGGTGCAAGTGTCGGCTGCAGACGGCGATACAACGCCAGAGAAATGGCTCCCATTCCCCAGATCCCGACGATAAACCCGGCCCAGTGACCGATAAACGGCAGGCTGGTGACGACGCGAACCACCGCAATGCCGACAACCACGCGCAGGAAAAAGGGCCAGAAGTCGTCGTCGCGGCCCATGATCCACTGGCCGACGATTCCTCCGACAACCACTTCCGAAGCAAACAGCATGACCAGCCAGAGCATCAGCGAGGAGATGCCCACCAGCATGCCGACAACCGTGATGCACGCGATGATAGAAGCGATGAACACGCCAAAGAAAACCAGCACGCCAAGTCCGAACGAGGCGCCGATATGGCCGGCAGAGTCCACAGTCTCGAGCGCAAACTTTGGCATCAGGCTGGCCAGCACCAGGCCAAAAAGAATAAACGTGCCGGTCCAGATGACCCGCCAAAGGTAGTAGCCGCCGCCGCGCGCTTCGCGCCTGCGTTCTATTTTTGTGAATTCGAGGGGCGACGCAAGCTTGGCGTCGGACGCAACGCTCGGTTCCTTGTGTCCCTTGAAGATGGTCTTCCCGTCGATTTCCGCCCCGGATGCGATCGAGAGCGAATTGCCCTGTTCGCGCACGGAGCCGCCGATGAACCCGGAAATGTTAGTACTTTCCGCGAAGCCAAGAAAATCGCGCCCGATCTTTCCGTCGAGCGTCAGGGTTTCGCCTCCGGCCGTAAGGCTGCGGCCAATTTTCCCGCTGGAGTCCAGATTGAACGTCTCGTTCCAGAGCATGACGTTGCGCTCGACGGTGCCGGTGAGGGTCACGTTGTTCGACCCGGCTCGCAGATTTCCGTCCACCACGCCGCTGACGCGCACGGCTTGCGCGAAGCAGATGAGGTCGCCATTGATGTGGCCAGTGACATCCACCTGGTGGGCGAACGCATAAACATCGCCGTCGACCTCGCCATCGATGCGGATGTGCTCGCCGGTAGCGAAGAGGTCGCCCTTTATCACCTCATCCTTTTTCACGTTGACCGTGTCACCCTTGCGGAATTCAGTAGCCGAAGCAGGAGTGGCAACAGCCATCAGCACGCCGAACCCGGCAAACAGCACCGCCAGCGCCGAGCCACGCCGCAAATAGCGGCGGAATGCGAACAACCCGAAGCCAGCCAGGGACATCACGGCCAGAACCTCGAACAAGCTGAACATGGATTGCCATCCTTTCCAGAATGCGCCCTGAAACACCACAAGATTCAGCAGATTCGTGCTGCCGAAACCGGCCTGCTCAAACTGACGTTCCCAGGGCTCGACGTATCCCGTATACAAGGCATAGATGCCCAGAACCGCCAGGCCAAAAACCACGCCCCAAATCCATTGCATGTTGCGCTTCACCTTCTCGTGAAACTCCGCCAGGCGCGCGGGCAACGGCTCGTCCTGTTCCAGCATGGAGCGCGTCAGCAGGCGGGATTCGCGGTCGAGAGCGCGGAGCAGGGTCAGGCAGCGCGTGCAGGTCTGCGTGTGGAGAGACACTCCCTGCGCGGATTCCCGGTCAAGTTGTCGCTCGACATATAAAAGCAAAGTCATTTCATCGACGTGCGTTTCGTTGGGGTGTTTGTCCTTGTTCATATCTGGTTCGTTCACCGGGTTCCTCCCACGGCGAGCGCGCTGTTCTCCCCCAGCGCCTGCCGCAATTCATGGCGTGCCCGCAGAAGCACGACCCCTACAAACTGCCGGCGGACACCCAGGGCATCCGCAATTTCGTCGTAACTCATATCCGAGTAGTAGCGCATCACCAGCGCCATGCGAGCGCGAATGCCGAGCGTGTCGAGCGCCTTGCGCACTTCCTCGCTGGTGCGTTCTTCGATCAGCTTCTCGAGTTGGTTCGGCTCCGGGCATTCCAGCGGGACATCGTCGATGTCATCCGTATCTTTAAGGTGGCGGGCCTTGCGGCGGCGTAGCATGTCCCAGCAATGATTGGCGGCGACTTTGTAGAGCCAGGCGGTGAAGGACCGCGTCTGGTCGTACTGGATCAGTTTGTCGCGCAACTTCATGAAGATCTCCATGGTGGCGTCTTCCGCGTCTTCGCGCGTCGGCATCGCCCTCCGGCAAAAGCGGAAGATTGCCGGGGCAAATTCCCGGTACAGTTCGCCCCAAGCCTGGGTATCCCCAGTCCGGGCTCGAGCGATTACATCCGTCGGCTCCGTTTTTCCCGGTGCGCTCATTCGCCCTGGTCTCAGCGGTTCCATAGGTTAGTACGCGGCAGCCGTGGCAAAACTATCACAAGTTGCAATTAGAAGTGCGGGTTAGGGCTAAACAACAGCACTCCGTTCCCCGCGCAGCGCTGGCAAGCCCTGGAGGAGCGCAACGGCTTAAATTAGACAGCCTCAAGAGGCGCACGCCCGTTAAGTGCAGAATCTAAAAGAGTTACTAGCTCTCGTCCGCCCGTTTGGATGTTAAAGGGCACTGACGGCGGGAACTCGGAATTTGGAGTGCGGGAGCTCTGCTCCCGCTTTTGACGAGTCAACCTTCTTTCCCAAATTAAGTTATGCAGCAACCTGTCACCCGTTAAACCGGCGACAGCGCGACCAGTCATTGACAGGCTGCCACCCTCCCAAAAACACGAAGGCCCCGGGCTGGGCGACCAGGGCCTTCGCGCTTCTGCTACAAAGTTAAGACCGGCTAAAACGTGAACTTGGCCGCGATCTGCAAACTGCGCTGACCGCCGCCGCCGAGCACCGGATAACCGATGCCAACATCGCCAGTCACCGTTACCGGCAGAACGCCCTGCAGGCGCCCATTGGTTCCAAACACGGACTGGCCCGCAGGGGGCACGCCGGTAACAGTGGGATCGGACAAGAAATTGGGCCAGAGCGGACTGGCAAAGTTGGGATGATTAAACAGGTTGTAGGCCTCAAAGCGCAGTTCCAGCTTGAGGCGTTCCGTGATGCTGGTGTTCTTGTAAAGCGAGAAATCGAATTGGCGGTAGTGCGGTCCGAGCAGCGAATTGCGGCCCAAGTTTCCAAAATGACGGGTGCCTGGGACACACGTGGCTGCCGAGCCGTCAAAGCCGCTTGCCCGAGCAGTGCAAGGAGCTGCGAACGAACTCAGGTCGAGAAAGTTGTTCGGATCGCTGTAATTGTAATGAATTGGACCGACCACGTCAGGTTTGGGGAAGAACGTCCCCGAGCCATCGAAATCGCTGGATTCGATGATCATGTGGAAGGGTGCGCCGGATTGCACGGTGACGATGCCGTTCACGCCCCAGCCGTTGGTCAGTTTTTCCAAACTTCCCTTACGATTGGGAAATTCGTAGATGAAATTCCAGGTGAGGCGGTTCCGGATATCGAAGTTAGAATTCCCCTTGTTGCCGGCAAGGTTGGTGCTGTCGGTTGGTTGCGCGGCGTTGGGTACGTAGTCTTCCCCGTCGCTGGCGTTATCGATGGAGTGTGACCACGAGTAGTTCAGGCTGGAAGTCACTCCGTGCCAGTTGTCGATGCGATAGCTGACCTGCAAGGCGTTGTAATTGGACTTGGCGGCGCTTTCCTGCATGTAAATGAAATTGCGACTGGGATTGAGGGGGCCCGGGACGCTGGTGATGGATCCGCCCGGGCAAGGCTGTCCGGCAACGGCGGCCGGCCCATTGGGGCAATCCGAGGCGAAAATCTGTGCGGCGGATGGCTGGTTAATATCGCGGAAATCGAACAGCTTGTGGCCCTGCGAGCCGACGTAACCGACCTGCACAACCATCTTCCGTGACAATTGTTGTTGTAGGTTCAGGTTAAAATTCTCGAGGTACGGCGTCCGGATGTTCGGATTGACGCCGAACTCGTCAGCCATCGGTGAGGTGGCACCGAACACCGGGATTCCTGCCTGGAATTTAGCGCCAGTGGGAGAGGCGAAGGAAATTTGGCCTACGCCCGGGAGTCCTGAGTAGGCAGGCCCTGGATCAAAACTGCTGCTGAAGGGGAGGTGGCCCATAAAAAGATCCTGGGAGAAGGCGTCGTAGAAAACTCCGAAACCTGCTCGTATGACGGTCTTGCCTTTGCCGGTGACGTCCCAGGCGGCGCTGACGCGCGGGGCCACGTTGTTATAGTCCGGCTGATAAAGGCGGTCCTGACCGACAGCGAAAGCGGCGCCGGTGGTCGGGTTCACGTTGTTGAACATGCTGTGTTTTTCCTGAATGATGCCGAAATAGTCGTAGCGAAGACCAAGATTGAGGGTGAAGCGGCGGTTTACGCGGTAGCTGTCCTGAAGATAGATGGCGTGTGAATTTTCAAAGGTGTTGCGGTTGGTGTCTCCCGTTCCCTGAGTTCCGCCAGTGGGGGTCCCGGCCAGGAATTCCTGGAGGCTGTTCTCGGTTACATTGCCAGCCGAATCGGTGACATTGCTAAAGTTGAGCCTGCCACGAAAGGTGCGGTTGAAGATTTGCGAAATCGAAGTTCTCCGGAATTCATAGCCAAACTTGATATCGTGCTTGCCGGTTTTCCACGAGACGTTGTCGATGTAGTGCCAGTTAGTGTCCACGCGCTGGCGGGGGTCGGCCTTATCTGCACCAAGTTGCGCCAAGCCGCTGACGAGCATGACCGGCAAGCCGAAATTGAAAGGATTGTTATTGTTTGGCGTTAAGTTCCCAACCGTGTCAAGACCGATCGAACTCGGATCAAAGCTGTGATCCTGTGGGAAAAACCCCTCAGCAAAACGGTTCCAGCCCAGGCGGGCTTCATTGACGATGGAAGAGGAAATAACACTCACATAGGAAATTGCAATCATTTGGACGCGTGTGGGCACGAGAGTGTTATAGCTGGGAAGCAATCCGCCGCCAGTGAGAGCAAGAGGAAACAACTGGGTGCTATCGCCGATGTAGTAGCGGCCCGTCAGTAGATTGTCCTTATTAAAGTTGTGATCGATTTTGACGATGGCATTATCCACGCGGTTGGAAAAGGGCGTGGCTAGTGCGGCGTTAGTGCCACCATTGGCGTAGCAGTCAACCGCTGGATTGGTTGCCTGCGGCCAGGGATTAAGAGCGAGGAGTTTCTGAACCACCGGATTGATGCTGGTCAAATCTCCCGGAGTGGGCGCGTTCGCGGAAAGGTCCGCCGAAGTGGGAACGCACGCGGGGCTGGCCTCAGCACCCGTCTCGCGCAGTCCTTCGTAGTCGACGAAGAAAAAGGTCTTGTCTTTGAAAATCGGCCCGCCGATGTCACCCCCAAATTGGTGGAGGTGAAATGGCTGCTGCTTGTTGCCAACCTGGTTGAAATAGTTGCGAGCGTTCAGGGCAGTGTTCCGGAAGTAGTCAAACGCCGAGCCATGAACATCGTTGGTGCCGCTCTTGGTGACGATGTTGATTGCGGCGCCGGCGCTGCGGCCGTACTCCGCTTCGAAATTGGACTCGACGTGAACCTCCGCGATAGCTTCGATAGGAAGAATCGTAGCGGGCGTGCCGAACACACCGCCTTCATTGATGGCGGGGTCGTTGCGGTAACCGTCGTTCATGTCCGTGCCGTCAAGCAGGTAGTTATTGGAGCGGCCGCGAGCGCCGTTGACGGACAGTGTTCCATAAGAACCCGGCGAGTCCGAGATTCCGTCTGGAGCCGCGGAAGCGCCCGGAACCAGCAGGATCAATTTCTGATAATCGCGCCCATTCACCGGGAGATTCGCCGCAACCTTCGATTCGATTAGGCCGCCCAGTGTATTGGAGGTGGATTCAACCATGGGGAGTTCTTCGCCGAGAACTTCGACAGTCTGGGCCGATTGACCGATTTGGAGAGCGACATCGGCGCGGCGCTCCGAGGAGACTTCCACCTTGATGCCGGTGACCACACCGAGTTTGAAACCCGCCTTCTCCACACTGACGCTGTAAGTACCAATGGGCAATTCCGGTGCGGCATAGCTGCCGTCATCGGAGGTGGTGACCGTGCGGACCAGGCCCGTATCCACGTTTTTGATAGTCACCGTGGCGCCGGGAACGGCGGCCCCTGAAGAATCGGTGACGCTGCCGAGGATCGTGCCACGGAAGGTCTGAGCGAAGGTGGACGCTCCCGCAATAAGTGCCAACGAAAATACAATGAGCGTAAGCGTACGAATAGCGCGGAAAAAGCTGTTCATCAGCTACTCCTTGATCGATTCAATAGTCATCTCGAAACCCCGAGAGTGTTGCGGACGCGTTCCCCGACGAAGCGTCCAAGGACACCAAGGATTGTTGCCAATGAACATACTCAGAGAAAGGAAGAGAAGCAAGGTCTTCAAGAGAAAATGTTCCTGCTTGAAATATGAGGCGAACCGGAGGACACCCAGGTGGAATTGGATGACGCCGCTCACAAACCAGCTCAAGCTGGGCAGCCGGCAACTCGCTAGTTGGGTGGGGATACGGTAGATTGGAAGATTGAAGATTCAGGGAAAGATTGCACTGTGGCGCTCGCGGACAAACTTATGGCGGAGAAACTACCATCGCTGGTGATCGTGGGGCGGCCGAACGTCGGCAAGTCCACGCTGTTTAACCGGCTGACCGGAACGCGGCGGGCCATCGTCACCGACGAGCCCGGAATCACGCGCGACCGCATGTATGGCAAAACGGAGTGGAACGGCCGGGTGCTGGAAGTGGTGGACACCGGCGGCATCGTGCCCGACGACAAGGCGCTGATCCCCACGGAGATTTTCCGCCAGGCGCGCGTGGCGTTCGAGAACGCGGCGCTGCTGGTGCTGGTGGTGGACAGCCAGGCGGGATTGACGCCGCTGGACCAGGAGTTGGCGCGACTGCTGCGCGCCACGGGAAAGCCGTTTGTAGTGGCAGTAAACAAGATCGATTCGGCAATGCAGGAAGCGAATGCGGCGGCCTTCTATTCCCTCGGCGTGCCAGTGTTCCCGATTGCGGCGGAGCACGGTACCGGTGTGGACGATTTGCTGGACGAGGCGTTGAAGCAAGCGCTGGGACACGCGGTGGAGGACCAGCCAGCTGAGAAAAAAGAAGTCGAGATTGCGATCATCGGGCGGCCAAATGTGGGGAAATCCACGCTGCTGAACCGTCTGGCGGGGGAAGAGCGCTCGATCGTTTCGCCGATTCCCGGGACCACCATGGACAACGTGGATACCGACGTAGTGCGCGACGGACGGGTCTACCGCTTCGTGGATACCGCGGGAATCCGACGCAAGGGAAAAACCAAGCTGGTGGCGGAAAAATTGAGCGTGGTGATGGCGCGGCGCGGCCTGGAGCGCGCTGACGTGGCTCTGCTGATAATCGACGGCGAGCACGGCGTGACCTCGGGCGATGCCACGATTGCAAGCTACGCCGAGGAATCCGGCCGCTCGGTAATCATCGTGGTGAACAAGTGGGATCTCGCCGTCGAGGCAGCTCAGCGCGCCGAAGACGTCTCGGAAAAGAGCGCCCGCGGCAAGGCCAAGCGCGCGGCGGCAGGCGGCGCCAAGCAGCGGCCTGTGGACAAGCACAAGCTGCTCTTTGATTACGAGAAGATGGTGCAGCAAAAATTCAAATTCCTGAGTTACGCCCCGATTATTTTTCTTTCGGCAAAAACCGGCGAGCGCACGGAGAAGTTGTATTCGCTGATCGACCACGTCGCCGAAGCGCGTAACCGGAAGGTCTCCACCGGCGAGCTGAACCGCTGGCTGAAGGAAGACGTGGACTTGCAACGCGCCTCCAACCCGAAAGCCAGGCCGGTGCGGATCTATTACATGACGCAGGCGAAGATCGCTCCGCCGGTGTTTTTGCTCTTCACCAACCAGAAGAAACCCCTGCATTTCAACTTCGAGCGATTTCTGGAAAACCAATTACGTGCAAGGTGGGATTTTACAGGCACCCCAGTGCGCTTTGTGCAGAGGCTTCGAAAGCGCGAAGATCGCTCTCCCGCCGGTGGCGACGAGGAGTAGGTACGAAGTCTGTTCCATTCGGAGACACCTCGTCGCCATGTTCAAGTACTGTGGCTGCCTGTAAGCCCTTCTGATAAACTCACACCGTGAAAGCGGGAGCCAGCTTGCGGCGGGCAGGCGTCGCTCCCCTTCAGTCTTCCAGGGTGAACCGAACTCCATAATGAGCAGCGCAGCCTCAGTCGCGGTTTCCGAGGAGCAGGACGAGCGGTATTACCGGATCGGCGAAGTCAGCCGCATCACGGAAGTGCGCCCCTTTGTCCTGCGCTATTGGGAAGAAGAGTTTCCAATGTTGGAGCCGGTGAAGGGCCGCCAAGGCTATCGCCTGTACCGCCAGCAGGACGTGGACCTGGTGCTGAAAATAAAGCGGCTGCTCTACGACGAAGGGTTCACGATTGCCGGCGCGCGGCGCCATCTGCGTGACCTCGAAAACGGCGGCGGCCTCGAAGCGGCGGTCGAAGAGCTTACCGCCTCAACCGTAACCGAGGGCGAAGCGGTCAAATTGAACCGCAAAATGCTTCTGGATCTGCGCGATTCCCTGCGCAGTTTCTTGACGCTGCTCGAAGGCAAGTGATACCGTGGAATTGGTAAGTTTGCGGCCCTTTTGCGCGGCCGCTGCGGTCGGGACGTAGCGCAGCCTGGTAGCGCGCACGCTTGGGGTGCGTGAGGTCGCGAGTTCAAATCTCGCCGTCCCGACCATTTTTCCCTAGTAGCTCCAACCGGAGAATCCTCTTCACTGTTCCTCCTTCGAGCGCGATTCGCTGGCCATCTGAAACGGTGAACTTGCCAATTCAAGCGCGCCAAATTCTATTGGCGTTCTGTCAAACTCGAGCGAGTAGGTGATCCGATGAAAAAGCGAAAACCCAGCGAATCGAAAAGACTGAAGCCGAAACGGCAGCGACGCAAGAAAGTCAGTGGCAAACGCAAACCGCAAAGCTTTGTGGAATTCCTTAGGAGGTCTCAACTGTTTGGTTCCGGCATCGACCTGACTCGACAGCCTGATCCTCCCGATGACGAACCGTTATTTCCCGACTGTTGAGCAACGGCAACTGGGTTCCGACTACAATAGAAGCAGGAGTATGTGCTGACGTGAAAAAGGCGCGAGTGTTGCTGACAAATGATGATGGCTACCAGGCGACGGGGCTGCGGGCGCTGGCGGAAGAGTTGCGCTCGATTGCGCACGTGAGCATTGTGGCGCCGAGTTGGGAGCGTAGCGGGGCGGCGCAGAGCTTGACGCTGCGGCAGCCGATTGTGTGCCACACGACCGGAGAAAACGAGTGGGCAATCGACGGGACGCCAGCCGACTGCGTGATCGTAGCGCTGCACAAATTGCTGAAAGAGCCGCCGGACCTGGTGATCTCGGGAATCAATCACGGGGCGAACCTGGGCGAAAACGTCTATTACAGCGGGACGGTGGGAGCGGCGCGCGAAGCGGTGATTCATCATGTGCCCGGTCTGGCGATGTCGCTGTGTTCGAAGCGGGCGAATTCGGATTTTGCCCCTTCGGCAAGAATCGCGCGGCGCGCCGCGGAGCTGATCCTGAAAGAAGCTTTGCCGCCACAGGTGCTGCTCAACGTGAACGTGCCGGAAAACTGGAATGGCGCGGTGAAGTTCACGCGGCAATCGAAGAAAATCACACGCACCGTTTTACGCGAGGGCAAGGATCCGCGAGGGCAGGATTATTATTGGTTGAGCGAGCAGCGAATTGACAGCGGCATGGAACTGGATGCCGAGACGGATTATGCGGCCATTTTTGCAGGCGCAGCTTCGGTAACGCCGCTGCATCTTGACCCAACGCACACGGAGTCGCTCAATCATTTAAGCCATTGGGCGTCGTTGCTCGCTTCGAAATAAACCACCGCCAAAATCAATAAGAGCGTCGGCAGCCGCGGGCACGGTAGAATACCGGGGCTATGGCGGAGTCCTCTACCTACGATGTAGTGGTGGTCGGGGCGGGCGTGTTTGGCTCGTGGACGGCCTGGCATCTGGCGAAACGCAAGCTGAAAGTTCTGGTGCTGGATGCATACGGCGCGGCCCACGCGCGGGCAAGCTCGGGCGGAGAGACGCGCATCATCCGCATGAGCTATGCGGCAGATGAGATCTACACGCGCTGGTCACAGCGATCCCTCGTACAGTGGAAAGAGCTTTCTGCGTCATGCGGCCAGGCATTGTTTCAGCAAACCGGCGTGCTTTGGCTGGAGGGCGCGGATGATTTGCGGCTGAGAGAATCGCATGCGACCATCGGGCGCTGCGGCATCCCGCACGAGGTGATAGACAACGCCGAGCTGACAAAGCGTTATCCACAGGTGAATTTCGATGGCGTCAGCCGAGGTTTGCTTGAGCCGGAGAGTGGCGTGCTGCTGGCGCGGCGGTCCGTGCAATCGGTGATGGAAGAAGCGAAGGAGAAAAACGCCGAGTTTCTGATTGCCCAGGCCGTCACGCCGGACGGCAGCGGAACGATCACGAAGCTCGCGACATCCCGGTGTGGCGCTTTTTCCGCAGGACAGTTTGTGTTTGCCTGCGGCGCGTGGCTCGGCAAAGTTTTCCCGGAATTGCTCGGCCAGCGAATCTTCCCTACGCGTCAGGAAGTGTTCTTCTTCGGCAGTCCGGCGGGGGACGCACGTTTTGCGCCGCCGGATCTGCCCACCTGGCTCTTCAACAACGACGAAGTCTATGGAATGCCCGACATCGAGTCGCGCGGCCTGAAAATGGCTCGCGATGCCCACGGCGAACGCGTGGATCCCGACACGCAATCGCGCATCGCCAGTGCGGAAGGCGCGGAGTGGGCGCGAAAGTATGTTGCGCGCAGGTTTCCGGCGCTGAAAGATGCGCCGATCGTGGAAACACGCGTCTGTCAGTATGAAAACACTTCGAACGGAGATTTTCTGATTGACCGCCATCCAGACATGCCCAACGTCTGGCTTGCCGGCGGAGGATCGGGTCACGGATTCAAGCACGGCCCGGCGCTGGGCGAATACCTGGCCGCGCAGATCTGTGGCGAAGGAAAAGCGGAACCCCGCTTTTCCCTGGCGAGCAAAGCCACACAGCAGAAGCGAGCTGTTTTCTAGCGCGCCATGATCTCCAACGAAACTTTCGGCAAGCATATACGTCTTTATCAGAGTAGGGGTTTGCCTCAAGCCTTTCCCACAGTCATTTCGACGATTCGGATCTAGGAGGAAGCATGCAAGGAGCACGAAGAGGAGCCGGGCAGGGTGTGCTGGCATTGTTGGGCCTGCTGTTGGCATTGGCGCTGCCCGGAGCGGCCGCGGAAGAATTTCACGTTCCGGTCGAGTATTACAAACTGCCGAACGGATTGCGGGTTGTTCTTTCGCAGGATCACACTGCGCCGACGGTTTGCGTGGGCGTCTACTATCGCATCGGATTCCGCATCGAGCCGAAAGACCGCACCGGTTTTGCGCACCTCTTCGAACACATGATGTTCCAGGGCTCGAAGAACCTGGGAAAGATGGAATTCATCAAGCTGATTCAGACGAACGGTGGAATCCTGAACGGCTCCACGCGATTCGATTTCACCAACTACTTCGAGGTCCTACCCTCAAACAAGCTCGAAACGATTCTATGGGCGGAGGCGGACCGCATGAGCGGCCTCGCGGTGACCGAAGACAATTTGAAAAACCAGCAGGGCGTGGTGGGCAACGAAGTAAAGGTGAACGTGCTGAACCGGCCGTACGGCGGCTTTCCTTGGATCGACCTCCCGATGGCGGCAAATTCCAACTGGTACAACGCCCACAATTTCTACGGTGACCTGACGGACATCGAAGCGGCAAAGCTGGACGAAGTGAAGCAGTTCTTCGACACCTATTACGCGCCGAACAATGCGGTACTGGTGATCGTGGGCGACTTCGAAAACGCGGACGCCAAAAAAATGGTGGAGAAATATTTTTCCGGAATCAAGTCCGCGAAGGTGCCGCCGCAACCCGACCTGAGCGAACCCAGGCAGGAAAAAGAAAAGATCGTCGTGAAGAAAGATCCGCTGGCGCCGCGCCCCGCGATTGCCTTCGGTTACCAAATGCCGGAACGCAACTCGCCCGAATATTACGCGATGGGCCTGCTGGAACAGATGCTGATTGAAGGCGACGACGGCCTGCTGCGTCAAGAATTGGTTCAAAAGCGCGGGCTCACGGACAGCATCGAGGGCGGCATCAACATGCTCGGCAACATGTTCAACTACAAGGGGCCGATGCTGCTGGCGGCGGACGTCACCTATGACCCGACAACTAAGGCAGAGACTGTGATCGAGGCCATCGACACGGTGATTGAGCCTCTTCGCACCAAACCGGTCGACCAGAAATCGCTCGACCGCGCGCGAGTGAAACTCCGCTCTAGCCTTTACGACACCATGGGCGAGTTCGGCGGCTTTGGCTTGATGGATCTTCTCGCCAGCTTTGCTCTCTTTGACGACAATCCTGCGCGCGTAAACAACCTGGTCGGTCAGTTCGACAAAGTGACGCCCGAACTCGTGCAGAAAACCGCGCAGGAATATCTGCGCTCAACGAACCGCACCATCATTGAATTGCAACCCGCACCGAAAGACGCCGCAACACCGGCGAAAAACCAGTAGGCAAGGAGAATGCAGATGAACACAACAATGAAAAAGCTGGGCCTGCTGGCAATCACGGGAAGCATTCTGGGAATCACGCCCGCCTTGGCGCAAAAGCAAGCGCCGCCCGAGGGCGGTTCGCCGAAAGCGTTCACGGTGCCGACGAATGAAACCTACACGCTGCCGAACGGGCTGAAAGTCACGCTGGTCCCTTATGGAATTATCCCGAAAGCGGCGATCAACCTGGCGGTGGATGCCGGAGAGATCAATGAAGGAACCGCCCGCACCGGCGTGGCGAGCCTGACGACCGACCTGATGAAGGAGGGTACGGAGAAATTGAGCGCTCAGCAGGTGGCGGAAGCCGCAGCGCGGATGGGAAGTACGCTGGAAGTGCATGCCGGCCAAGACCAGAGCAAGCTGGGTATCGACGTTCTTGAGGAGTTCGCCCCGGACGCGGTGAAGCTGCTGGCCGACGTGGCGCAGCATCCGCGCCTTCCGCAAACCGAACTGGATCGGCTGAAGAATGACGCCTTGCGGCAGATCGCGCTGCAAAATTCTCAGCCGCAAACGATCGCTTTGGTGAGATTCCGGAAAATCCTGTACGGCGATCATCCCTACGCGACGGTGTTGCCGACCGAAGCCGACATCAAGAAACTGACCATCCAGGACGTGAAGGATTTCTATGCCGGAAACTTCGGCGCGCAGAGGGCGCATCTTTACGTCGCCGGAAAATTCGACGCGGCGGCGGTCAAGAAAGCCATCGCAGAAAGCTTTGGAGGCTGGAGCAAGGGAGTCGCGCGGTTGGAAAATGTCCCGGTAATGAAGCCGCAGCATGTGCTGGACTTGACGGACCGCCCGGGCGCGCCGCAATCCACGCTGATTATGGGTCTGCCGGTGCCTCCAGCAACGAGCCCGGACTCGGTAGCCCTCGGTGTGACCAATGCGTTGCTGGGCGGCTCCTTCAATTCGCGCATCACCGCGAACATCCGCGAGCAGAAGGGCTACACCTATTCCCCGCGCAGCGAAATCTCCCGGCGTTATCACGACGGATACTGGGCGGAAACCGCGGATGTAACCACGCAATATACCGGCCCGTCGCTGAAAGAGATTTTCGGCGAGGTCACGCGCATGCAGAAGGAACCCGTCGGCGAACCGGAACTCAAAGGAATCCAGAACTATCTTTCGGGAATCTTCGTTATTCAGAACTCCAGCCGCGGAGCCCTCATTGGCCAGTTGGAGAGTGTGGACTTCCAGGGACTCGGAGAAGACTACTTGAAGACTTATGTGGCGAAGGTCAATGCGGTCACTCCGGCGGTCGTCCAGAAGATGACGCAGGAATACATCAAGCCTGAGGAGATGACCATCGTGGTGGTCGGCGACAGGGCAAAGATTGCGGACCAATTGACGGCGTTTCAACCGTCCAAATAGCTTAGCAGCAGGCAGCTCAGCTTTTTTTCAAACGGCGGCGGGAAGGGTCGGAAGCACGCGCGGCGCTTTCCTTCCGCTTCGCTTTTTCGACGTACAAATTCTGGTCGGCTTCCTTCAGAAGTTTCTCCACTCTCTCGCCTTCACCGTGATAAACCGAAGCGCCAATGCTGGCGGAAAGGGGCGGGTGTTCCTGGTCGGCGGCAAGTGTCTCGCGAATGCGAGAAGCCACGCGCTCGGCTTCTTCCTCCCGGGCTTCCGGGAGAATCAGCGCGAACTCATCGCCTCCGTAACGCGCGGCGGTATCGATGGCACGGCAGTGGAAGCGCAGGATATCGGCAACGCGGCAGAGCGCGCGGCTGCCGACAAGATGGCCGTACGTATCGTTGATCTTTTTCAGTCCATCGAGATCGAGAAGCAGCACGGCAAAAGTGCGGCCGGTGCGCAGGGTACGCTCCGTCTCAGTGTCCAGAACATCCAGAAGCTTGCGGTAGTTTGCGAGGCCGGTGAGCGGGTCGCTGGCCGCTAGATGCCGCACCTGCTCAAAAACTTTTGCGCTGTCAATCAGCGAGCCGCCGAGCAGGATCGCGTAACTCATCACATTCATGGACTGCGCGAAAACGAACGGGCCGTCGAGCAGCTTGACGGACTGGCAAGCCGCGAGCTGCGCAGCCAGATTCAGCCAGACCGCCAGGTACACGGATTTATCGAAACCGGAATCCTGCAGATACTTACGCCGGCGGTAGCCAAACAAAGCAATCAGGAAAATCACCGCGGGGATCAACTGTAAAGGGTTCGGAATGAATGCTTCTGGCTGATGCGAAACGTCAGGCGGAAGCCTGCGCAACACGGCAGTAATCAGATATGTCAGCGCGACGACGGCGAACAAGCCGCCAGCAATTTCCATTTTTGGATGGCGCGAGCGGGGACGGAAATGCTCCACGAGCAGGGCCATCGCAAAAAGGAGCGCGAGGAGCAGGCGGCTGATCCACCAGGCAACCGGGGCCCACAGGAACCAGATCTGCGACTCGTGGATAAGTTGAAAAAAGAGGATGCTGGAGGCGATGAGCGTCGCGCCGGAAAGCAAGAAGCCGGATCCGAGAATCAGCGAAATGCGATCCTGGGTGCCCTGGAATCGGACCAGCGCGACCGCGGCGAACACAAACGCAAAGATACCGGTGGTGATTTGCAGATAGCCCTGCAGGATCGGGTTGGGCCTCAGCGAGATTCCGCGCAGCCAGTCGGCGGCGACGAAGATCAGCAGGAAGCCGGCCGCGTGGAGCAGAACACGCTGCAGCTGACGGCGCTCGAAGATGAAAGAAACATGGCTCATAGTGCGGCGCGGTTTTGGCCGGGCCAACCCTGTCCTTTATATATTCTATTAGACGCGAAAGCGGGAGCAGGTGTTACTTCCGAAATACGCGCTGTGAACGAAGAGATATCTGCTGTGGAAAATTAGCCGCACTGTACGAGAGGACAGGTCAAGCGCCGCCTTTCGCCGAAGCGGTGCGCGCCTCGCCGGGAAATTAAAGCTTGCGCGGCAAAGGCGCATTGCGCAATATAGCAGTATTGAAACGATTCAATAAGAGGATCCCTTGACGAAGCACACCGCCAGAAGGAAGCCAGCCGCCCGAACGGGCCAAGGCCGCCCCGGCGAACACACCCTGCAGGAAATCCTTTCGCAACCGCGCATCTGGAACGAGACGGAAACTCAACTTCGGGAAGCGCGGCTGCTCGAAAAATTCTCGAATCTCCTTTCACCGCGCAGCCCCTGGCTTTTCGTGGGCTGCGGATCCAGCTACTACCTTTCCCGGCTGATTGCCGCCTTGTGGACCAAGCACTTTTACATCCCGGCGACCGGCGTGCCGGCTTCGGAGTTGCTCTTCGCCCCGGAAGAGACGCTTCGCCGCCTGGGGGCGGAACAAGTCGTGCTGATGTCCCGCTCCGGCGAAACCACCGAGGTGCTGCGCGCGGCCGAATTGCTGCAAAAACACCATACCGTGCAGACGTTGGGGGTGACCTGCAACCCCCAAAGCCCGCTGGAAACGCTGTGCACGCACTCATTCAAACTGACCTGGGCGGATGAAAAAAGCACGGTGATGACTCGATCGTTCACCGCCATCCTACTGGCTTTTCAGAGATTGGGACTGCAATTCGTGGGCGACACCCAGTTTTCCGGGGCGCTGGATCAATTGCCGCAGCGCGGACAGGAATGGCTGGACACAAATGCGAAAAAGATTCAGGAATTCACAGCCAAGAAAAAATTCGCGGACTATGTCTTCCTCGGACAAGGCGTGCACTACTGGCTGGCGCAAGAGGCGGGGCTGAAGGTGACGGAGATGTCGTCCTCCTATGCTCAGGTATATCACTCGCTGGAATTCCGCCACGGGCCGCGCTCGATTGCCGGGCCGAACACGCTGATCACATTTTTTATCTCCGAAGCGGCGGCCGAAGCGGAGACGCTGCTAGTGAAGGAATTGAAGGAACTCGGCGCGGGAATTTGCGTGATTGTGAATCGCGCCACGCCGGAACTGAAAAAGTACAGCGACCTGCTCATCGAACTGGCGCTTGATGGACCGGAGTTTGCACGGTACGCTGTGACCGCAATTCCTGCCCATCTGATGGGAACCGCCATTGGCCTGCGCAAGGGCCTTAACCCGGATGCGCCGAAAAACCTCACGCGCGCCGTGGTGCTGGGCTCCAACGGCAGCAAACCGCCGAAAAGGAGAGGTGCTTGAGCACACAAGCTGGCGCCACTGACGTCGGACCCCGTCTGCGGCGAACCCTCACCCTCTGGAATCTGATTGTCATCGGCATTGTAATCATCCAGCCTATCGCCCCGATGGGAATTTACGGGGTAATCAATAATGCGGCCGGCGGACACGTAGTGACCACAATCTTGATCGCACTGGTCGCTATGTTTTTCACGGCAATCAGCTATGGAAAAATGGCGCGCGTGCATCCGAGCGCGGGCTCCGCCTACACCTACGTGGGCCAGGAGATTCACCCCGGCCTCGGCTACCTGACTGGCTGGGCGATGGTGATGGACTACATTCTCAACCCGCTGATCTGCACCATCATCTGCAGCAAGCTGACGCAAAACATCCTGCCGGAAATGCCCTACTGGGCGCTGGCGATTTTCTACGCAGTCTTTTTCTCGTTGCTGAACCTGGGCGGCGTGAAAACCTCGGCGCGGATCAATGAAGTGCTGGCGGCCGGGATGACCGTGGTGGTGGTGATCTTTTTCGCGTTTGTCATTCGCTTCGTTCTCGGCTATCACCAGCGTGGCCCCCACTTCTTCACCGAACCCTTCTACAACCCGGCGACGTTCAACCTCAGCGCCATCGGGCGCGGGACGTCGCTCGCCGTGCTGACCTATATCGGCTTTGACGGGATCTCCACCTTTTCAGAAGAAGTGGAAAACCCGCGGCGCAACATCATGCTTGCCACCGTGCTGGTGTGCGTCGTGGCCGGCGTCCTCTCCGCCGCTGAAGTTTATGCGGCGCAACTCGTCTGGGGCTCAAAACCGTTCCCGGCGGACAAGGTAGAATCCGCGTTCCCGATGGTAGCCCAACAGATTGGCGGATTTTTTCTTTTTCACCTGCTGAATTTTACGGTATTGATTGCAAACATCGGGTCGGGTATTGCTTCGCAGCTCGCCGCCGCGCGCTTGCTTTACGGAATGGGGCGAAATGATGCGATCCCCAAAAGCTTCTTCGGGAAGATCGAAGAAAAGCGGCGAATTCCCGCCAACAACGTCCTGGTGATTGGCGCGGTGGCGCTGATTGGCGCTTTTCTCATCACCTACGAACGCGGCGCGGAGATGCTGAATTTCGGCGCGTTCATCGCTTTCATGGGAGTGAATGCAGCGGCCTTCGTTCATTATTACCTTCGGGCGAAGGAGAAAAAGCTGGGCAACCTGCTGATGCCGCTGATTGGTTTCGTCGTGTGCGGCGTGATCTGGTGGAGCTTGAGTCCTCCTGCGAAAATTGCAGGAACTATCTGGCTGGCACTGGGCGTCGCCTATGGGGTATGGAAGACATCGGGATTCCGCAAGGAAATGTCCTTTGAAATTCCGCCGGAAGAGTAGAATCCCCGCCTCGGAAGGCGATCCGCCCAAAATCTAAGGTAGGGCAGCTCCCTCCTCTACTTCAGCGGCTAAGAAGCTAATCAACGTTCTTTTGGATTTGCTATTTCGGGGGCTGTGGCCGGATGATAGGCGCGCGAGGCGCGAGCGTGAAAGCACAGAGCAGGCGCGGGCTTGTCACCATGCGGGATGTCGCCAAGGCCACGGGCTTTTCTCCGGCGACGGTTTCCATCGTCCTGAATAATGCGCCGCTGGCCCGTTACATTGCTTCCGGCACGAAAAAAAAGATTGAAGAGACGGCAAAGCGGCTGGGTTATCGCCCAAACGCGATGGCGCGCTTCCTGCGCAGCAAGCGAAGCCAAAGCATCGGAGTAATGCTGACCGACGTAATGGATCCGTTCTGCACCCCGATTTTGCGCGGCATCGAGAACGCCCTCTACCCGCTGGCGTACCTTCCGATTTTTTCCGACGCCCACAACCAGCGCGAAAGATTCGAGCGCTACCTGGAAATGCTTTTGGAGCGACACGTGGACGGCCTGATCGTAGTGGCCAACTGGCTGCTCGTGGATATTCACGTTCTTGCGGATCTGAACAAAGCGGAAGTTCCGACGGTCACGATCGGCTGGGAAATTCCGGGGAACCGCGTGAGCTTCGTGATGGTGGACAACGAAGCCGGCGGGCGCATGGCGCTGGAGCACCTCTTTCAACTCGGGCACCGGCGGATTGCGATTATCCTCGGACCGAAACGCCTGATTGACAGCGCGCCAAGGTGGCGGGGGATTCAGAAATTCGCTCAGTCCGTGAAACTCGAGATCGACTCTTCCCTCGTGACACGGTTGCCGGATGTGTTCGACGCCAATGCGAGCTTCGAGCATGGTTACCGGCTGACCGAGGAACTACTGCAGAAGAAAAAGAAGTTCACCGCGCTGATTGCCTTCGACGATCTGACGGCACTCGGGGCTATCCGCGCGCTGGCCAAGGCCGGCGTAAGCGTCCCGGAGCAATGTTCGGTGATCGGCTTCGACGACGTGGCCATTTCCGGGCTTTCAGTCCCATCGCTCACGACGGTGCGCCAGCCTCTGGAAACCATGGGAGGCGCGGCGGTGAACATTGTGATGGAGGCAATCAAAGCGGGGCACGAGAATCGTGACTGGAGCGTCGTGGCGCAAAAGCTGCACGCCGAACTGGTGATTCGAGACTCGACCCAGACTATTTGAGAAATATTGCGAACTGAAGAAAACGAAAGGCGCGAGACTATCGTCTCGCGCCTTGCTTGTTTTGAGGCGTCGGCGATTACTGCCCGGCAGGTGGAATGAACACGGAAGCGGGCACCAGAAATTCCACTTCCTTGCGTGCTGTCTTCACTTTTACGGACTGGTATTTCCCCTTCGAACCGCCGCTGCCGGCAAAAGTCAAAAGGTACTGATTGTTGAGGTGCACGGAGATCTCATCCAGATACGGCTTGATGGAAACTGGAACCTGCGTACCCAGAAAATAGGATTCCGCTCCGGTGTCCTGGGAGAGTTTGTCCAGATTGTTCTGCGCATGGTTCCCCAGGAAGAAGGAACGCCCGCGGTGGCTGGCGCTCGGATAGTAAATCGTCCAGATGTTGGTGTTCTGCCGCTCGGCGCGCGAGATCAGAGGATCGAGGTCAGGATAAAACGCGCCAAAACCCGGTCCACGGAAGAAATCGATGCCCGAAGTAATCAGGATCACGGAACGCCGTGGGCCCGTTTTCGGCCAGCGCTTCAACAGGTCGAGGGTCCCAAGGTACGGGCTCGAACCGATAGAGCCGAAGCCAATCGGGAGGCGCAGAGCCTTGGCGGCGAGTTCGTGGTTGGGGGTAAAGTCCTGCAGCACACGAGTGCCGTTTTCGGTGATATAGCCAACCATGATGGATGTGGAAGGCGGTTGGGCCATGATGAATTCGCGTAGATGGTCCCACTCGCCACCGGCCGTGGTATCGATGGAATCGTCAATCAGGATGGCCAGGAAGAGCGAGTCGCCTTTCTTCCAATCGCCAATCTGCTTGCGATCTTTTCCCTGAAAGAGTTGTACGTCATCCTTCGGGATATTCGAAACATCGGCGTCTTTCTTGCCCACGGCGGTGACGGTGAACGTGGCGTTCCCTCCAGCCGCCTGAGTTTGGGCATTTGCCAATGACGCAAAAAGTAAAACCGCGGTAAGCACCGCACCAAAGAAAGTAGTGAATCTGGGTTGTTTCATAAATAAATCTCCTCTTGTGTTGCTCCCCAGTTAGATGCAGCAAATCCTCAAAACATATATCACGAAATGATAAAAAGTCAGGGGCAATAATCCCGGTGAACTGTCCAGACGGCCTTCCTTCGCCTTAATCGCAACTTTTTGCGCGCCTGCGTGTTCGATAGTGTTGCGGACCGCTCCGTTCGAAGCTCTGCGATGCTTGATGGTGGCGGTACAAGGACGTATCTTCGGTTGCCTTTCGCCAAACGGGGCATCCCAATGCGCGTCATCTTTCCGTTCTCCTGATTGAATCTTCGCTGAAAACTTTGCGAGCTATCATCCGGCCACATCTGAATTAGAATAGGGCCGCGATAGGGGTTGCGCTTTTGCCCTGTCGCGGAGAGCCGAAACAACTATGGCGTTGATCCGGTCGCTGCTGCTTGCCGCTTCCCAAAATAAATGGCTGCGGGAACACGCGGTGAATTACCCTTTTGTGCGGCGAAGCGTTTCGAGATTCATGCCGGGAGAAAGCCTGGACGCAGCGATTGGAGCAGCGCGGAGACTCGAACAAAAGAAGCTTGGCAGCGTGTTCACCAATCTGGGTGAAAACGTAAAGGATCGAGCTGAGGCCCTGCAGGTAACCGGGCATTACGAGGAGGCTTTGCGGCGCATTCATGAGTCCGGCCTGAACGCGGAAATATCCGTAAAGCTGACGCAACTCGGCCTGGATCTCTCTCCCGATTTCTGTTTTGAGAATCTGGAGAGAATCATCGCCGGAGAAAAAAAGGATGCCATCGTCTGGGTGGACATGGAGGCGAGCTCTTACGTAGATGCGACGCTGGACATTTACAAACGAGCGCTCGCGAAGTATCCAAACGTCGGGATTTGCCTGCAGGCTTATTTGTATCGCACGGAGAAGGACGTGGAGGGATTGCTGCCCCTCCGGCCGTCGATCCGGCTGGTGAAGGGCGCTTACAAGGAATCGCCCGAGCTCGCCTATCCCAAGAAACATGATGTGGACGAAAATTATTTCTCGCTCGCAACCGCGATGATGGCGGCCCAAGCTTCGGGCCGCTGCCAGCGCGCGGCGTTCGGCACGCATGACGTGCAATTGATCCGGCGGCTCGCGGAACATGCTGCCCGGAACGGATTTCCCAGAAACAATCTCGAAGTGCAGATGCTCTACGGAATCCAGCGCGAAGAGCAGGAGCGTTTGGCGCGCGAGGGTTATCGCTCCGCGGTGCTGGTAGCGTACGGAACGTATTGGTATCCGTGGTTCGTGCGGCGACTGGCGGAGCGGCCGGCAAATTTATGGTTCATGGCGCGAAATATGTTTGCTTCTTGAATTGGGCGGAGGTGTGGAATGCGAAGTTTGCGGGCAGTGCTGGCAATGGCCGCAGCAGTGTTTCTGCTGGCTGCAAAAAGCCCAGAGCCGGAATGGAAGCAGCTCTTCAACGGGAAAGATCTGACCGGCTGGAAACACGTCGGGCCGGGCGAGATGACGGTGACCGACAGCCTGATCGAGACGCATGGCGGAATGGGATTGCTCTATTGGACAGGCGGAAAGATCGGCCACTGCAAGCTGCGCGTGGTTTTCAAGATGCGCGATTTCAACGACAATTCCGGCGTCTACATTCGTATCCCCATTGAGCCCCGCGAAGCTTGGATGCCGGTACATTACGGCTACGAAGTGCAGATCGACAATCACCCGGAAACTTCCGGCGAAGACGAATATCACATGACGGGCACGCTGTATTCACTGACCAAACCGCTGGCAAAGCCGGCGAAGCCCGGACCCGAATGGAACACCATGCTGATCACGATTGACGGGCCGCACACAATCGTCGAGGTGAATGGCATGAAGGTGACGGACTACCATGAGGGCGATCCGGTCCCGGCCCGAAAATTCGATTTCGAGCCTCAACTCGGACCGCGGCCGGACGAAGGCTATTTCGGGTTACAGAATCACAGCAAGAACGACGTGGTGTTTTTCAAGGAAGTGAGCATCCAGCCGCTGCCGTAATCAGCGGCTCGCCAGAAAAATTGCAACTGACGGAGATAATCATGAGCAAAAAACGGTGGAGCCGGAGATCGTTTCTGCAGGCCAGCGCGGGCACTACCGGTGCAATGGTGGCCGCCCGAAGCATCGCGCTGGAACCGATGAAGATTCCCGGCGCGTTGGACGGCGCGGCAGTCCAGCGCGTTCGCTTCGGAATTATCGGCATCGGCATGCAGGGCTCCGGCCTGCTCGGGACAGCTGTCTCCTTACCCGGCGCGGAATGCGTTGCGGCCTGCGATCTCTATGATGGACGACACACCCTGGCCAAAGAAATTGCCGGGCCAAAGATCAAGACCACACGGCGTTACCAGGAACTCCTGGATAACAAGGAGATCGACTGCATCATCGCCGCGGTGCCTGACCACTGGCACAAGCAGGTGGTGGTGGATACAGTGAACGCGGGGAAGGACATTTACTGCGAGAAGCCGATGTCGCACAGCCCGGAGGATGGCGTAACCATAGTGGCGGCGGCCATGAAAACGGGACGCCTCGTGCAGATCGGATCGCAACGCGTGAGTTCGGTAATCTGCGCGAAAGCGAAAGAACTTCTAGCCAAAGGAATCATCGGCGAACTGAATCTCGTCGAAGGCTCGCTGGGACGCAACGATCCGACCGGCGCGTGGGAATACCCTCCGCCATTCGATCTTTCGCCGCAAACCCTGGACTGGGACACCTGGCAAGGTACGGTGCCCAAGCGCGACTTTGACACCAAGCTTTTCGCGCGCTGGCGGTGCTGGAAGGAATACGGTACGGGCGTTGCCGGCGACTTGCTGGTGCACCTCGTCAGCGGAATGAATTTTATGCTCGGATGGAACGAACCGCCTGCCCGTGCCACCGCGGCGGGCGGCATTCTGCGCTGGAACGACGGGCGAAACATGCCGGACGTGCAGGCCGTGATTTATGAGTACGGACAAATCCCGGTCTATCTGCGCCTGAATCTGGGCTGCGAAACCCCGGAGGTTTACCGGTTCCAGGGTTCAAAGGGAATTCTGGAGGTCACCGAAAACACGATCGCTTACTTCCCGCAGAGCGGCGAAGACACTTCGCCAAGCTATTACGCGAACGGCTTCCCCCGCGAAATGCGCACCGTGTATTACAAGAAGTGGCATGAAGAAAACGATCCCACGCCCGGCAAGGAGCCGTTTGCGGAAGGCTACACGTACAAAGGCGATTCGTGGGACGATCTGCGCCCCCACATGTGGAATTTTCTGCAAGCGGTGCGGACCCGAAAGGCCGTAGTGGAAGACGCGGTGTTCGGGCACAACGCCGCCCTGGCGTGCCACATGGCCAACGAATCTTACTTCCGAAAGAGCACCGTAACGTGGGATGCAGCCAGCGGCAAGATTAAAGGATGAACGCCCCCGGCCCCTTTGGAGTGCGAAACCGCAGCTTCGCTTTTTACAGTGTAAGAGCTGTCACCCAACTTAATTTAGTTCAGTAGCGTCGACCGCTAAAGCGGTGGCAGGGCCGGCTTACCGCAGGCAAGCCACCGCGCTCCAAAAAAAAGGACCGGCTCTTACTTGGCGCGATGAAATTCGATGTAATCGCGGCCGTGGTAAAGACGATAGTTCCCTTCCCCGGACGCGGCCGTAAATTGCAGCGGCACAGGGCGCTTCATTTCCGCATCTTTTGCGGAAGCTGCCTTCAGAACGTCATTGGCGCCGAGGTCCATCACCACAAATCTGTTACCCTCTAGAAACCCAATGCCATAAGCGCCCGGCTTCAGTGTCTGCCCGCCGATCTCGACCGGCACTTCGCTGATCAGATACGCCTGATACTTCTCCCGTATGGCGGTGGAATAGCCGGAACTATCTACAAGTCCCGCGAAAACGAGGAACCCGTCCGCATAGCGAACTCCACCGGTGTTACGCGCCTGCACCGGGGCGATCTGCCCTCGGAAAAATACTTTCTCCGGCAACAGATTGTTACCGACATCAGCGGCAGTGAGAACGCCTTCCTTGATCGGAGCGGACTTCGTGGCCGTTTGAGGCTGGGCGAATGAAACAGCGGAGGCGGCCAGAAGCGTGGCCGCCAACAGGCAGAACAACGTGCGAATCCTCATGGGACTCTCCTTAGGCAAGTCAGCAGATTTGTGAGCCGAGCGATTGTACAACCGCGCGGGGACCACCGGAAAACAAATCGAAATCCTCGCAGGCCTTTCGGACGTCAGGCCATTGCCGAACTTCGTTCCGAGTAAGGTAAAGTATTGGGATTGTGATTATCAACCTGGCCCGCCGCGCACACGACCACAATTGGGAACTGGACCCGATTACGCGGTCCCTGCTCGATACCGATTTTTACAAACTGCTGATGCTCCAGTTCATCTGGAAACAGTTTCCAAAGACCACCGCCTCCTTTTCCTTCCTCAATCGCTCCGCCGAAGTCCGCCTGGGCGAATTGATCGACGTCAACGAGCTTCGTGAACAATTGGAGCAGACAAAAAAGCTGCGATTTCACAAGTCCGAGCTGATCTGGCTCGCTGGCAATACCTTCTATGGCCGCCGCGGAATCTTTGAGCCTGCATTCCTCGAGTGGCTCGAACGCGATTTCCGTCTCTCCGACTATGAACTGAGCGTTCAGGATGGGCAGTTCTCGCTGTCCTTCCACGGCCTTTGGACTGCCACGACGATGTGGGAGATCTACGCGCTCTCGGCGATCAGCGAACTGAAGACGCGCGCCAACCTGAAGCGCCTCACCGAATTCGAGCTTGATATTCTTTATGCGCGCGCCAAAACGAAACTCTGGGAAAAAATGGAGCGGCTCCGCTGCACGCCGGGATTGCGGCTCAGCGACTTCGGAACGCGCCGCCGCCACAGCTTCCTCTGGCAGGAATACGTCGTAAAAGCCATGAGCGACGTCCTCGGCAGTACCTTCGGCGGAACTTCCAATACCTACTTGGCCTACCAACACGACCTGGAAGCGATCGGCACGAACGCGCATGAGCTTCCCATGGCCCTGGCGGCGATGGCCAGGAACGATGAAGAGCTGAAGACGGCGCAGTACCGTTTGCTGGAAATGTGGCAGAAGACCTATCAAGGCGAACTGCTCATCCTGCTCCCCGACACTTTTGGCTCCACGCAGTTCTTCAACAACGCTCCGGATTGGGTGGCCGACTGGACCGGACAGCGCGCAGACAGCAAGGATCCTTTCCTGGCTGGCGATGAATACATTGCCTGGCTTGAAAAACGAGGGCGCGACCCGCGGCAAAAGCTCTTCATTGCCTCGGACGGTCTCGATGCCGACACAATTCTCAGTTTGCATGCCCATTTTTCCGGAAAGATCCACACCGGATATTCCCCCGCCGATTTTCGCCAGGCCAGCGACTTTCTCGACGAAAAAAAATGGACACCCGGCCGCCGCATCCGGTTCAGCGCAGGCTGGGGCACGCTGCTGACCAATGATTTTCGCAACTGCAATCCACACGGCGGCGCGGACTTCGACCCGCTGAGCCTGGTGTGCAAGCTCAACGATGCGGATGGCAGGCCGGCAGTGAAACTTTCCGACAATTTCCAAAAGGCCCTTGGCCCGCGCGCGGAAATCGAGCGCTACCAACGGGTATTTGGGCTGGCGGGGGTTGCAGAGGCTCCGGTTGTGACCTAGCAGCGCCCCAGTAGGTGTCTTCATTCTCGCTCTTCGTGATCTCCGCGCTCCTCATCTTCGTCCTCGCACGCAGTCTCAAGCTCTCTTCATTCAGTCTTCGTTACGTAACATTCCAATCACGCTTCTGTAAAACAAGCCTGTTATCAGTATGTGGGCCCCGCGTTAATCCTTTGGGCCGCATGGAGTGACCTGAACCGCAACAGCATTCCGCGCAAATCCTACCTTTGGAGGTTTCAATGCCGTACCCCAGATGTCTCCGTACCTTGGGAGTGTGTGCTCTTTCGACAGTAGCGGGCAATTCCCCCGCGCACGCCCAGGAAATCAAGACCGTGTTCGTGGTTGCAATGGAAAATCACAATTGGACCCAGCCGGCCAACCAGTTCACCGGCGGAATCCAGCAGGTTTATCAAAATCCCAACGCGCCCTTCATCAACAGCCTGGTGAACGGAACAGCGTATGCCGTGATTAATGGCTCTGTCGTCCACATCAGCGCGCAGGTCGCTTACGCCACGGCCTACACGAACGTTTTGGCCACTGCCAGCGGAAACAATCCGCACATTCATCCTTCCGAGCCCAACTACATTTGGGCGGAAGCTGGGACCAATTTTGGTGTTTTCAGCGACGGCGATCCTTACACCGGCGGCACGAACCAGAACACTCCCTTGCACTTGAGCAATTTTCTGACACAGGCAGGAAGAACGTGGAAGACGTATCAGGAAGACATTGACCTCGCCGTGGACGGTGCCGGGCATCTCACCAATGTCCCTCTGCCACAGGATCAGTGGACCGTTCCACTCACCAGTCACTCCGGAGTGTTTGCACCTGGCAATTTCAATGCCTACAACGGCTCGAGCCAATTCAACTATGCCGCGAAACACAATCCCATGGTGTTTTTCAGCGACACCAACGGCGGCAACGACGCGACTCCTGCGAATCCCCTGTCCACACACTACGCTCCTCTGCAGCAACTGCAGACCGATCTCGCCAACAACACGCTGGCCGACTACAACTGGATTACGCCGAACCAATACAACGATATGCACTCCACGCTCACCGGCGGCTACAAAGGCCTGACCGGCGACGCGGCAAACATCAAGCAGGGCGACGACTTCCTCAGCCAGATCGTTCCCGTCATCATGGCCTCGGAAGCCTACAAAAACCACGGCGTCATCATCCTCTGGTGGGACGAATCCGAACGTGATGGCATCGCCAACGACAACCCGGACGACCTTAATCACACGGTGGGCGAAATCGTCATCTCCGATCGGGCTCACCCGAACGTGAACGGCCTCCCCTACGCCAGCCCGGTCGCCTTCACACACTCCTCCGATGTTCGCACCATGCAGAACATCTTCCGCACCGCCGGCCCCTATCTCGCCGACGCGGCCAACGCCAACGACCTCTCCGACCTCTTCAAGCCCGGCTCGGTTCCGAAGAAGCCATAAGAAACTGGATCGGCTCATATTTCCATCTGCAGATGTTTCGTCGGCGCAGGGATCACCAATCCTTGCGCCGTTTCCTTTTCGTTTTGGCTATTCGCCGTACAGTCGTAAAAAAAATAGAGCCGGCTCGGGGTCAGAGCCGGCTCTTTTGGTTGGGTGGTCTTACTGCGGAGACGTTGCTGTAGCGATCGGCTGCAGGACAATCGAACCGATCGTGGTGCCGATTACTTCACCGGAGACGATCAGTTCCACTCGACGATTTTGCTGGCGCCCTTCCGAGGTGTCGTTGGACGCGATGGGCCGCGTCTTCCCGAAACCGTGAGCGGTGGTCGACGTCGCTGGAACACCTTGCTGGGTCAGGTAGCTGCGGACACCTTCGGCGCGCTGCTCCGAAAGTTCCTGGTTGAAGAGTTCGGTGCCAATGCTGTCGGTGTTTCCTTCAACGGCAAGCCGCAGCGAGGGGTACGCAAGCACGATGCCCGATATTTTGGCCAGCTTCTCGCGTGCGAGTGGGCGAAGCGTATATTTGCCGGAGTCAAACAGAACGTCGGACATATTGACAACCAGGCCGCGCGCGGTGTCGCGCGTTTCCAGGATCAGGTTGAACTGTTGCAGGAGGTTGGCGCGTAGCTGCTCGCGGTCACGCAGCGCCTGTTGTAGCTGTGCATCGGATGAAACAGCGGCGGCGCGATTCCGGTCGGAGTCGGCTTCCGCAACATGCTGCTGTTGCTGTGCGTAGTTGCGGTCTCTTTCCGCATCTGCCTGAGCGCCAGCGGCTTGTTGAAGCTGTGCGTCGGAGGAGGCAGCGGCGGCGCGATTCCGGTCGGAATCGGCTTCCGCAAGGTGTTGCTGTTGCTGGGCATGGTTGCGGTCTCTCTCGGCATCGGCGGTAGTGGCTTCGGCGTTAGCGCGGCGTTGCGATTCGTCGTCCGCGCGATTGTTCGCGGCGGTTTCACGTCCTCTTCCAGCCCGGCGTTCGCCCTCGGCGCGCTCTTCGTCGATATGCTTCACGGAAATTTCCCGCGCGTCTTCCGCGGTCTGCACCACTTCGCGCGATATCGAAATCAGCGCTTTCTTGTTTTCATGCCTGGTTGTGGCCAGCGCATCCGCGTCGTTCATCTGGCGGACAGCCTTTTCATAACTCTCTGAGGCGTATCGGTCGGCGCCAGCGGATTTCGCGATGCGCACGGCGTTGCGCGCTTCAAAAAATTCCAACGGCAACCGGGCGCTCAGGACCACGGGATCGAAGTTGTAGCCCGTGGGAATGTAGCCGCCGCGATCGATCAATTCATACTTGGCGTCTACGAACTCGGTCCCTCCGGCTGTATCCCGCCGAACGGAATTCTCAAGCACTACCACGTTGCTGGGGCGGCGCACGGCATAATAAGGTTCCGCGGTTACGATCAGCGCGAAAGCTTGCAGGTCCGTGGTCACGTCCAGCTTGCTGCGGTGGTTTTCGCCCACCAATACTTCACCGATGTTTACCGGCCGGCCTTCCGGCGAAATCGCCCACAACACGTAGGTCAGATATTCGTTGCCGAAGCTCGTGGGCCTGCCCAGCCCGGAGAATTCAACTTCGATTTCCAATGCCCCGCGCTTGCTCTCGACTTTTGCCTCGCCAGCTCCGCCAGGCATCAAATCCGTGCCCTGGAAATTGATCTTCGTGGCCCCACTGCGGTGCTTGTAGCTGACCGCCTGCGTCGTCCGGCTCACCACATTCGTCCGATACTCCGGTGCAGGATTGCCGGGGTCTACCCGCACTTGCGACTCGGTCTGCGCTCGCGCGGAAACACCGAGCGCCATTACCGCCATCAAAGTGATACTCGAAAGCTTGAACATAAGTCTCCTTCTAAGAATCTTGAGACTCAAGTATCAGGCTTCCGATGCCTCATTACTGTGCTGTTGTGCACGTTTGGAAAGAAACAGGAAAGGAACCAAGTTCGGGATGTCGCTAAGCGGTGGGAATTTGAGAATTAGACGACCACGAGTTAACGCGTGCTCAATCACGTTCTTATCAGCAACTTGACTAGGCGCATTTTCAGGCGCGGGTCGGCGCAAAGCCGCCGCGAAACGGAAGAAGCGCGATAAGAGTAAATATCCCTAGAGTGGTCCCAAACGGGAGATCGGACACCGACAAGATTGCCGCTACCAGCGCCAACTTGCGTGCCGCCCTGTGATTCGCCAGAAGTGCCAGGCCGGCAAATAGCCCAAGTAGACCGCACACAAACGACAGCGCCACGATAACTGCATAAAAGACGTGGAAATCCGCCATCAAGCTGAACGCATCCGGCACACGGCCCAGCAGCGCGCCAAACATCACCGTAGCCGTCCCGCTATACACGAGGAGACGAATTCCCATGATGAGTCGAAAGACCCCATACACGATCCAACAAACACCCACAGTTTGCCGATGACCACTCAGGTTGCCCGTTGCTGAATCATCCAACGCCATCTCTGGCCCCCGACGGATCGCTTCATTCCGTTCGTTCTTCACTTGATTAGTAGCCAATTCCTTGGCTTCCGTCTGTCCAGTTTGGTACATCCGCCTGCGCAATGCCAGCGCAAGGCTCGTCCGTTCGCATCCCCGATGCTCGTCGGGATGCTCTCTGTGTCGCAAACCAGTTCAGTGAAATAGTTGAAATGAAGGAATTAAAATGGTCGGGGCGAAAGGATTTGAACCTTCGACCTCCTGGTCCCGAACCAGGAAATAAATCCACTTAAGTCGCTGTCCTGGCGTCACTTATTGGCTTCCGGGCCGCTCTCAGATAGACAAGTTTGGACAAGTGCTTTTCGGACATCTGGTGAAAGCCGAGTATTTTAATGCTCGGGTCAACAATTCGATGGAGAGTTGGGGCCGATCACGATCAGGGAGAAATCAAAATCCGCACCCTCGAACACCACGAGGATGCGGCACCCAAAACCGTCCTAACCGCTAATTTGTTGGCCACCCGCCCACTCAAGAGCCACCCGCGTTGGTGGATACCCAGGAAAATTCAGCGCCGGAGGCTGCGATGTGGATGAACGAATTCCAATCATGAACAAAGAATCGACAACAGAAGGCCCCGTCAGGCAGTTTTGCTTTAATGTGTCCAAAGAGCGGGTAATTGTGTGGATCTTCGGGAAGGCCGTCCACTGTTATCGCGTTGCTCTCAGGGCCGATAATATGACTCTGGTCCGGTGGCTCTATGGACAAGTAATAGACTCCAAGCACTCTTAACACCGCTGGTGCATATACGTCGCGTTCGGGGCTATCGGGGGAATTACCCCGAAGCTTTAGCTGCAGCGTTGCCATGCGCTTAGTGTAGTCGATAGCTATCCCGGTAATCTCCGCGTCGTCGAAACCATTCGGGAATGCCCGGTCCAATTCTTCAAAAGTCATCCGCGACTCCCGTACAACATTAATAAAGTTCGCCCCATCCATCTTATTTTACTTTCGCCGAATAAGGCCACTAGAAGGCGGGTGGCCCGGACGGAATTCCGCTCTTTGGGTTTTGGCGCACGCATCGCTGGTTAGGATACCACTCTTATAATTCACCGAGGAGTAGAATGGAGTCGCAGCGCGGGTGCCCCACCCTCGGGGTGTGAGGGTGGGTCTTGGGGTCTCCGATGCCGAAAGGGCTGCGGCGTTATTATGGCCGGGGTCATCTGCACTTTCTGACGTTTAGTTGTTATCGCCGCTTGCCCCTGTTGAAGACGGTGCGCGCCAGAGATGTATTCGTTCGAGAGCTTGCGCGGGTGCGCAACGAGTATGGATTCCTCCTCGTTGGATACGTGGTCATGCCAGAACACGTGCATCTCTTAATCAGCGAACCAAGGAAAGGCACGCCTTCGACGGTACTGCAAATGTCGAAGCAGCGGGTCTCTAAAAAGCTGCGAAAGAAACCGCGGAGAAACTTCGCGGGACAACTTCGATTCGCCTTTCCGGAGTCGGTGGAAACCCTCCGAGCGTTCTGGCAGGCGCGGTTTTACGACTTCAATGTGTACACTACCCGGAAGAAGAGAGAAAAACTGGACTATATGCACCGCAATCCGTTGACCCGTGGACTGGTGAGACATCCGAAAGATTGGCCGTGGAGCAGTTGGCCATTCTACGCAACGGGAGAACAGGGGATTGTGGGAATCGACCTCATTCCGGAATGACAGAGAAGAGAGGGAGTACCCTAAAAGCTCACCCCAGCAACCGGAGCGAGGGGCGCCTGCCCGGAAACCAACTCTTAAAGTGGATCAAAAATACCGTGCCACCCAATGGACGAGATGGGACAAGTTTTCGAAGATGAAGGGCAAGAAGAAGTAGCAGCGTAAGTCTATATGAGAGCGGGAATTAAAATGGTCGGGGCGAAAGGATTTGAACCTTCGACCTCCTGGTCCCGAACCAGGCGCGCTAGCCAGGCTGCGCTACGCCCCGACTGTTATACTCGTTTGCCTCATTGCAAACTAAGCAGGACTTCTAGACTATCACAGCTTCGCGCTTCCAAGCTACAGCGGTCCTTTTCTGAAGCAATCCTTCTCCGCTCTAGCGCACCAGGACCGGGAACCTGCTTTCCCGCTTAGACCTGCCCGCAGTCTCTAGGCCCGTTCCAGGAATGCCCAGCGTAGAAAAAAACCGCCGGGAAGCCTGAGCCTCCCGGCGGCGTCAATGGCCGATCTGTGCTGCTCAGAACGTTAATCGCAACGCCAGCTGAATGATGCGCGGCTGAGGATCATACGTCGAGCCTGACCCTACGCCAGTGGACAGAATCTGTCCAAATTGGGAACTGTTGATATTCACGCCTTGCGTGCTGTCGCCTCCTGGATTCTGAAAATTGGCGTGGTTGAAAATGTTGAAGAATTCCGCTCGGAACTCAATTTTCATCCGCTCGGTGATGGCCGTCGTTTTGCTGGCTGACAGATCAAAGTTGATATAGCCCGGTCCACGGAGGAAGTTCCGCGGTAACGTGCCGTACGTGGCCAACGCTGGATTTGCGACGACTTGGTCATTCGACGGGAGGATCGTGGGCCCGGGTGTGCACGGAAGTGGGTCGTTTAAATCCCCACACTGGGCGCTACTGAAACTCGTCGGATTGAACCAAAAGTTGCCAGGCGAGCGCGGATTTAGAGTGTTGGTTGGGCCCGTGATATTCGCATGGACATTGTACGGATCTCCAGCGCCCGAGGGACCTTCAGCACCGGGATTGAACCTGTCTCCAAGCCTCGAAAAAATATCGAATGGAAAGCCTGAGCGCCACGTCACGATCGGAAAGAGGCTCCACCCTTGCGTCAACCGCTTTGGTCCGGAACTCCACAGTTGGTCCCACGGCATGTCCCATCCGCCGCTGAAGGTGATTCGATTCCTGACGTCCTGATCGCTCGACGACCGGAATAGATTCGGATTGTAAGTGGGCACATTGCTATTCCTCTGCCGGAACCCGGACACGTTATCGATACTATGCGCGAAAGTGTACGCGAATGTGAAATAGGTTCGGCCCAAATAGCGCGTATCGGCAATTTGTCGCGTCAAGCTGGCCTGCAAGCTGTTGTAACTTGCTTTCGAAACGTTCTTGAACTCCGGCAACGTTGCAAAGCTGCAGGTGCTCGAAGCTCCTGACGAGCTATTTCCCGATTCATCCACGCAAGAGCTGTTACCCGAGACGAGATTCAAGACGCGGTCTGTCGTTCCAAGGATAAATGGATTAATGTCCTGCAGAGAAGTTAGGCCGTGAGAGCTGCTGCCCACATAACTCACTTCCACAGCCGTATGCGGCGCGAACTCATGTTGCACGCTCAGATTGTATTGATACGTGTACGGAGTCTTCAGGTGCGGGTCCACCAGGTAAATGGCTCCCCCTCCATTGATCGGCAAAAACCCAGCCGCGCCGAAATCGAGATTTGAGGGCGGCGTGTGAGAAGGAAAGGAATTCGTGGTTCCGGTAGCTGCGAAAGGATTTTGAAAATACGAAACGTCGCTGGCTTGACTGGAAGGGACCGTGGGAAAGAAGAGCCCTGCGGAACCAAAGAAGGGAGGCTGGCCGTTGAACTGCAAATTGTCCTCGCCCTTCAGAATGTCGTAGAACATTCCGAATCCGCCACGAAGGCTGGTCTTGCCGTTTCCTTTCGGATCCCACGCAAATCCAATGCGTGGCGCCCAGTCATTCTTATCCGGAAAGTTCACACCTCTCGGAGCGTTCCGGTCTCCGGGGAATAACATGCCAATGGGGGCATTCACAAAAACGGTCGACGGTGTTGTAACACCCGGAATAACCGAGAACGACCGCCCCTTTGTATCCAGCTTCGGCGAATTGTATTCGTAGCGGACTCCCAGATTCAGCGTAAACCGCTTGGTCAGTCGCCACTCATCCTGCAAAAATCCAAAATACGACTTGCTTCGGATATTCGAAGGCGCCGCGGGGAACTGGAAATACGAACTGGGGATCCCCAACACGAAATCGGCGAGAGAATTACCCGATCCGGAGCCCCCGCCTCCCGTAAAATCCCATTCGCCGTTCACATAAAAGTCGTAAACCGTGTTGTTCTGATACGTGGAGACGCCACCGCCCATCTTCCAGTTGTGATGCCCGTGAATGTAGCTCAGCGTATCTGTAAATCCATACGTGTTATTGATTTCCTTTGTCGGACCTTGTTCGCTGTATCCCACGGATAGGCCGTTATCAAAGAACAGGTTTGGTGGGCCCGTGGATTCATCGGGAGTGGTACCGATACCTAGCTTCGCCGCCGTAAAAGATATCGCCCCTCCCGAAGGGATTTCCTGCTTGTGATTATTGCGCTGAATGAAAAGACGGAATTCATTCACCATGCTCGGCGTAAGCGTGCGGTTGTACGAGAGGTTTCCGAAATAATTATTGTCCCCGTTGAGGTTCGGAAACCCCGGCACGGTCGCAAATGCAAATGGGTTCAATCTGGGGTTGCGAAAGCCGCCAAGAGTGACGCTTAGTTTATCGCTCTGAGTGATCAGGAAATCGAACTTCATCGTAAGTTCGTTGCTGTTGTCTGTCCGTGCGCCCTGGTAATCGCCCGATCCAGTTGAACTCGTCGGAATCAGTCCGGCAGCAATGTAGTTCCTCGAAACTGGATTGATCTTGGTCGGATCAATGACACCATTAAAAGCCAAGGTCGAATTCGATTGAAAAAATGAATGAGCAGCCGTCCCGCAAGAAGTCCCATCGGCAAGTTTTGGGTCATTGGTGGGATTTGGTACATTGTGATTTAGCCCGCTGAGAAAACAAGCAACGCCAGGATCCACCCCGCCGTTGGAAGCCGCCTGGGAGAAATCTCCATTGAGTTCCGCGGGCGTAAACACCGTTCCCGCCCCGGTTGGTGCTTGCGCGGAAAGTCTCTGTCCTTGATACCCCACGAAAAAGAAGAATTTATCCTTCTTGATCGGCCCGCCAAACGTCCCTCCGTACTGGTTGCGCTTCAATACATCGCGCGGCAATCCGCCGGCGTTGTTGAAAAATGAGTTGGCATTGAATGCGTCGTTCCGCAGAAATTCGAATGCGCTTCCATGCCATTCGTTCGTCCCGGATTTCGTCACAACGCTGATTACGCCACCGCCATTGCGCCCATATTCCGCGGAGTAATTGCTCTCCAGGATGCGAAACTCTGCGATCGTGTCCGGGTTCGGATTGAAAACCACCCCATTGCTCAACAAATTGTTGTTCAGCGCGCCATCCAGCAGGAAAGTGACGGAATCTGTCCTGCCTCCCGCTATGCTATAGGTTCCAGCGCCGGTGTTGTCCGAATTCGTCTCGGTCACCCCCGGCTGCAACTTCGCTAGGTCCAGTACGTTTCTTCCATTAAGAGGCGCTCGCTGAATGGTCTCCCCCACCACGCTCATTCCGATCGTTTGGTTGACCGTCTCAATGTTGACGGCCTGCCCGCTCACTTCGATCGTTTCGCTCACTTGGCCGACCTCAAGCTGCGCATCGAGTCGCAGCGATTGGTTGATCTGTAGGGCTTCTCGATCAAATGCCTGTCTTCTGAACCCGGCGTGTTCCACCGTTACCTTGTAGTTTCCGATCGGCAGCGAGAGAATTTGGAAGAATCCATCTTTATCGGTGCTCGTATCATGCGAAATGAACGTGCCCAGATTGGTAGCTGTGACTTTGGCGCCCAGAATCGCACCCCCACTCTGGTCGGTCACATTCCCCACAATCCGTCCCGTTGCCTCCTGCGCCCGTGCGCCCGTCACAGCCAGCATCGCGATTGCAAGAAAGGCAAAAAAAATCCGTTTCGTGCAGAAGGACAAGTCCATAAACCGCTCCTTTTGCGCAGCTTTATATTTGAATTTTCAGCACGAGTCGGGAAAAGCCAGGTTCCCGCAAAGACCAGAAAACCTAGCTCGGTCGTTGACGGAGAGAGAGCACACTACCCCTGAGCAACTTGCTTCACCACTCGCATGCACCGGAATTGCCCTACGTTTTAGGACAGAACAGGGAGTATGTCAAGAAGGATACGCTGATAGCTGGACAAGGAATTTTAAATACACGGATGAGTAGGAGGGCTGAGGGGGTCGAAAGAAGCCGCCGGAGAGTGCTGACTCTCCGGCGGGATCGAGTGAAGAGGAACAGAATTAGAAGGAGTATCGCAACGCAAACTCCATCACCCGCGGCTTGGTAAGCGTTCCAGAGTACAACCCGACGGAACTCGGATTCGTAAGGGCGCCGTTGAAGGTTATGGTTGCGGCATCAAACCGCACGGAATTGGTCAAGTTGTAAGCAAAAGCGCTGAAGCGCAGGTCCTGGCGCTCGGTGATATGGAAATCTTTGTTAAGGCCCGCGTCAATCCCGAAGAAGCCTTGCCCGCGGAAAATATTGCGCGGGCCGGATTCACCGGGATAGGGAAGGCGCATAACACTGTTCCAGTAATTGGAAGTAGCCGTCGGATCGTTAGCCGCGGCTCCGATATCGAAGGCAAACGGCTGGCCGTTCACGTAGGACAGTTTCTGATTGACCGCGCCCGTCAAAACCGCATTTCCGGATAGCTGGAAGTTGGTGTTCCAAGTACTGCCCGCCGGTATGGTGAAGGGAAAGCCGCTCGTCCACCGGTAGATTCCCACAATTTGCCATCCTCCCAGCAACGTGTTGGCAGCGCGGTTCCAGTCGTGGCCAAACCGTTTTCCGCGGCCGAACGGC